>Ga0307412_10000035_pt1 | contig 203028 bp, 159 predicted proteins | sample DK1Cmetagenome_3_FD_203823 | JGI IMG/M metagenome (GOLD analysis project Ga0307412, IMG submission 203823) | Maize rhizosphere microbial communities from greenhouse at UC Davis, California, United States - DK15-C-1 | ecosystem: Host-associated > Plants > Roots > Rhizosphere > Soil | place...
GACCCGCCTGTCGGTGCCCAACTGGCATGACGCGTTGAACCGCTTTACCATCGAATTCGCGGACCGCATGCCCCGCTAACCCTGATCACCGGCTTAACCGCATTTACACAAAATTGCTGACACTCCCACGAAACCGGCCTGCGCGTTTCGCTTCCTGAGGCTTTCGACGGCAAATCCGCCTTCGCGCTGGGGATTTCCCCGGAGAAAGCGGCCGAATCGCCCTGACCGAACGCCCTTTCACGGAAAAAACGGGCGAAAAGTCCGTTTCGATTGATAATTCAGGACTTTCCGTCGCGTAGCTTGCGCTCCGCACAGACATGTCCCGCTTCCGCCTTTTCCCATCCTCGTCTTTTGCCCGCCTGAGGAATCGCTTTCCCAGGCGCGATGGAGGCCAATTGCTCGGGAAGATCGGGGAATCTGCGGCAGACTTCGATCTCCCCGTTTCCCGCTTCCCTGCGAGGTTGGGAATTCGTAGCTCTTCCCCGGCTTGCGGCCGATGATGGCGGGACTCAAGTGATCGTCCGTCGGTGGTAGCGGCGGGTAACGCGCATTCAGGGAGCCTCGATCCCTGTGAAAAGTTTTAACTCATGGAAGCAATGTCGGTGAGTCCGAAAATGAAATGGTGGGGATGGAGAGCCGCATGCGCGCTTTTCCTGGCAGTGGCGTCGCACGCCGCGGGCGCTGAGACGGACTCGCCGGTCGCAGTGACCGATAAGGTGCGGATTCGCCGAACGGTCATTAACGGTTTCACTCATCCGGGGATCGGCTTGAACCAGGAAATCCTCGAAAACGCCCGTGCGCAGGTGCTGGCGAAACGCGACCCTTGGTACTCAGGCTTTGTGAAGCTCGCCTCGAGTCCTCGTTCTTCGAAGACCGTTTCGAGTCGCAACCAAAGCAAAGAGGATCCCAGCCGCCCGGAAATCGACGCCTTCGACAACGGAGGCGTGGAAGGACGGCTCAAAGTCGACTCCGACACAGCGCTGCGGCAGGTGCTGATGCACTGGTTCACCGGCGACGAAACCTACCGGGCCAACGCGCTACGCATCGTTCGCCTCTGGGCGAAAATGGATCCCGCGAAGTTCAAGGCTTACAACGAGGTCTACATCCACTGCTCCTTTGCCTTCAAGGACATGATCATGGTCGCCGAGCTGTTGCGCGGCATGGAGACATCCAATCCACAGCTGGCTTGGACGGAGCAGGACACGGTCGCCTTCTCGAACAACTTCGTCATTCCGGGCGTGACGAACTTTTTCAATCACAACGGCTGGTTCATGAACCAGAATGGCTTCGCCTACGCGCCAGCCATCGCCGGAGCCATTTTCAAAAGCGACCCGGAAGATTTCGCGAAACGAGTCGAGCGCTTCACGGTGAATAAGGACGGCCCGAATAAGGGCTCGAGCTTCTCAATTCAGGATCTCGCTCGTTTGGTGGATACAAACGCCCTCACCGGTGAAAAGGTCGCCACGCCGCAGGTTCAAATCACCGAGATGGGGCGCGACCAAGCCCACGCCGGCGACGACATGACGATCTTCACCACGATCGCCCGCATTTTGAATTCGCAGGGCACCAAAGTAGACCCGGTGAATGGAGTCCCCTCCAACGCCCCCAACGCCGTCGGTCCGTATGAGTTTTTGGGCGACCGTATCCTCGCGGCGGCCGATCACTTCAGCCGGTTCATGCTTGGCTACGACACGCCGTGGATTCCGACTCCGTCCCATCGCGCGCCGGACGGGACCATCCGTCAGATTTATCCACGGATCGCAGACAATTACCGCGGCCGCATCCGTCAGCACCGGATGTGGGACTTGTATTATTACTACGCCATCAAGAAGGGCGTGGATCTCTCCAAGAAGGCTCCTTATTACTACGAAACCTTTACCAAGCGGATCGTCTCCGACGACTACGACTGGCTCTACATTCCGAAAGAAGCCACCGGCGAAGCGTTGCGCGTTCCGCCTTCGGAACAAGAGCCTGCCATCGTCGAGGTCGAACTCCGGTCGGCGAATCTGACGAAGAATTCGTCCGTTCAAACTGAAGGCACTACCACCTTCGTGCGGGCGATCGCTTCCGCGGGGGAAACTCGCCTTTCCATCCTGAGCTGCGCTACCGAGGAAAAGACCGTCGGGCTGCGCATCCGCACCACCGGCATCGCGGAGGTGGGAATGTCGAGTTTCGGCAAGCCATGGCTGCTGCCAAATACTCAGGGTGAATGGCGCGAGGTGTTCTACACCATGAGTTCGCTCGAACGCTTCGGCGACATCGTCTTTTTCAACATCAAGGGAACGCCCGGAACGACCGTCGATCTCGACCAATTTTTCCGCAAGCCGGACAAGAAGCCTCCCGTGTTCGCAGCAGGCGACGCGTCCATGAATCTCATCGCCTATCCGGGCGCGCCCGTCCGGCTGGATTTTTCGGTAGTCAACCCGAGCGGAGAAAAATCGCCTCTCGTCTTCAAGAGCCTCGATAAGCCAGAGGGCTCGGTGCTGGACCCCAAAACGGGCGCGTTTTCCTGGAATCCCGCCAAGATGGAAGACCGCGTATTCGTGGTGGAAGCCATCCATGGAAACGTGGTGACGGCGAAAAAAGTATCCATCTCGGTGGCGGCGGATCGCGCGGCGGCGATTCAGAAAGTCAAAACCGTCTACGATCCCAAGACGGTCTACGTCCAAGCCTCGATGGCGCGTTGCAAAGAGGCCAATGAGCGCGCGATGAAGGCGTTGAAATCGGGTTCCGAGACGGAATTTTTCCCGCTGTTGGTCAAATTAAAGGAAGCGTTCGACTCCCTCGAACCGCTGACTCCCCTCCTTCCAGACGGCAGCATGAATTTCCCCAAAGCAGTGGCTTCTTCGAACATCGGACAAGCGATGAGCCTGCTTGTCGATGGCAACGACGACACGTTCGTGGGCTTCTACCTGGCACCGGATAAGAACCACGATTTCGATTTCGGGCCGGACTTCAAGTTTTCCGCCACGGCTTTCGCGATGGAAGGGCGGGTCAATTTCGAAGACCGCATCGAAAACGTAAAGTTCTACGGGTCCAATGACGCGAAGAATTGGACGGAGCTTACCCCTCAGGACATGAAAGGTGCCACGGAATTGACCAAGATCCCGGTAGCCGAAAATCTGGTCAACTCGACCTTCCGCTTCCTGCGCGTTTTGCGACTTAGAGGACCGATCCTGGAGCCTTCCGAAATGCGGATCTACGGTCGTCGCCATGAAAGCGGCAATAAGCTGGAGGCCATCTCGTTGAGCTCCGGAAAAAACAAAGACATCCGCGTCGCGCTGGGCGAATCGGTTCGCCTGGAAATTAAAGCGCGTGAGCCGATCCAGAACCTCCGGGTGCGCATCCAAGGCATCGAGGCCACGACGAAGCAAACGGGCGAATCCACCTATGTTGCCCAAGCTGTGATGCGGCCGGGCCAGGCGAAACCAGGCGCCGTGGAATTCACGATCGATTACCGCCGCCGGGACGGTTCGCCCGCCGACACCGCGGCGGTCACCACCGATGGCTCTCGCTTGGTCGTGATCGACGAATCGAAACTGCTCCGCGACGTGACGCAGACCGCGAAGATCATCGATCCCAACAATGGTGCCCCGGCCGCCCAGTCCCAGCGATTGCTGGACGCCTTGTTCGACAACAATCCGCAAACCTATGCGGAGCTCGATTTCAAAGGCCAGGGCGCGGGAACTTATCTGCAGTTCGATTTCGGGGCGAAACGCGTCCAGCTTTCCGGCGTGGAACTTTTAGCCCGCCCGAAATACCGCGACAGACTCGATGGAGCCGTCGTAGAAGGTTCCAACGACGGAAAAACCTGGACGACTTTGAGCGAAGGCGCCGCTGCCACTGAAGATTGGCAGAGCCTTAAAATGAAGCCAGCCGCCGAAGCTTTTCGCTACCTTCGCCTTTTCAATCGGAATAATTGGCACTGCAATGTCTCTGAAATCCGGTTCCACGGTGTATCGAAATAAACCTCTGAACCGCTTTCCTCTACCCTGTCCATCGCGACTCCAACCCTTTTGCATTGAATGAAAAAACGTCCATTTCAGCCTGGCAAACCCGCCGCCGGGATGCGTCGACTGCTCGCTTCCCTGGCTCTTTCGATGAGCTGCGCGAGCGTATTTGCCCAGACCTCTTCCGACTCGCCCGCGCCCCGTTTCACCCATCCCGAGCGGATTCGTTACGACGGCCAATGCCTCACCCTTGAGGGCAAGGACTTCTTCCTCTCGTCCGCAGCGTTTCATTACTACCGGACTCCTCAGGCGCTGTGGCGGGACCGTTTCCAAAAGATCAAGGACGCCGGATTTAACACGGTCGAAACCTACATCCCGTGGAACTGGCACGAACGCGATCTTCCGACGGGGCTCGATGATTTTTCCAAGATCGACCTCTCCGAGTTCGAAGCTTGGCTGAAGATGGCGCAGGACGAGTTCGGCTTCTACACCATCGTCCGGCCGGGTCCCTTCATCTGCGCCGAGTGGGGCGGCGGTGGTTATCCTCGGTGGCTGGCGAAATTCAATCCGTGGACCGGCAAGGAATTCTGGCTGCGCAGTGCCGACGACGCGCACATCGCCTGGAGCGTTCATTGGTATGACGCGGTGTGCAAAGTTTTCGCCCGCGAGCAAATCACGCGCAAGCCGAAGGGTGCGAAGGGCATCATCCTCGTCCAGATCGAGAACGAATACGATTACCACAAGGCGCCGGGTAAACCGAAGGTGCTGCGTGCGCTTTACGATGCGGTGAAAAAAGCCGGCGTCGAGGTGCCCATCTTTACCTGCCGGACGGAAGAAACCCGTGGCAGCAAGGATCCAGTGCTTTCGCAGGTCTTCGATTGCGACAACCTCTACGTCGCTCTCGACGGCGCACCGGGCTGCGCGGAACGGATGATGTCGCTGCGCGCCGTCCAACCGAACGCTCCCGCTTACGTCACCGAACTACAAGGCGGCTGGTTCTCGTTGACCGGCGATAAGTTGAGCGAGGAAAACTATTCCGACGCCCGCCATTCGAACGCGATCCATTGGATGTCGCTCCTCGGTGGCGCAACCGGACTGAACCCGTATATGTTCACCGGCGGCACCCACTTCGGCGGTTGGGGCGCGCGTGGGCAAACCACGACCTACGACTACAACGCGGCGATCCGCGAATGGGGCGCCTTGAGTCCGAAGTACTACGTCGCGAAGGGTGTGAACGAATTTGTTCACGAATACGAGTCACGTCTCGTCCGCACGGAAGGCGGTCCTTGTGAACTCAAAGGAGCGCCCGCCTCGCTTTTCGGCGGCGTTCGCGTCTCGTCCGACGGCACCCGGTTTGTCTTCCTGCACAACACCGACGCCAAAAACCCGATTTCGGGCAAGGTCACCGTCGTCCCCGGCAAACACGCCCGTTCGTCCGGTCCGATTTACAACTACGACCAGGAAGGGAATCGCGTGCAGGTGAAAACCACCGAAGCGGATTCCGACACCGCCAGTGTCGCGCCTTTCGACGTCGATTACACCCTTGCCGACCTCGGGGCGAAAGTGCTCGTCATTCCTCCGGGCAAAACGCCTGTCGAAGGAACCTGGTATCCGAAAGCGCAGGAAACCCCTACGCCCAAGCCTCTTCCCGCTCCGGTGCGCATCACCTCGGCGCTGAAGCAAAAGGATCCGCTTGATGGAAAATGGCAGCCGCTGCCCGCGGGCAAATCGTTGCCTGAACTCGGTGTGAGCGATCAACGCTACGTGCTCTATCGTTCGCGCTTCACCTTGTCGGAAGCCGACGTCGCGAAATTCGGTCGACTGCTGGTCAATTCGTTCAGCCGCGACATCATCACCGCTCAGGTCAACGGTCGCTTGGCCGGTCGCCTGTATCCGGATGAAGCTTATGCCGCCGCCGCGACGCGGAACAAGAAGCTCTCCTTCGACCGCATTCGCCCCGACGAATTCGACAATCGTTTCGATCTCGGCGGCCTCCTTCGCGCGGGCGAAAACGAAATCACGCTCGTTTACGAAAACATCGGTCACGAGCACGGCTACATCCCGATGGAAGAGCTGAGCGGCGTCCGACAAGCCGGCCTTTCCGCCGACGAGACGGCAATTGCCAAATCCCTCGATTGGCAAGTCGCCCTCGACCTCGGTGGCGTGACCGCGGGTTGGACTCGCCCGGACTTTTCACCGCAAGGTTGGGAAAAGGTCGCGCTCGACACCGAACGTGCCATTGCCCGCAAAGGCAACGACATCCAGCCGAAGGGCACCCGCGACGGTCTCCTCACTTGGTATCGGATCGAATTCGAATTGCCGGATGCCGGGACCGATCCCTCGGCGATTCCTTGGCGGCTTTTGCTCGATGCTTCCGGCAACGGTTTCATGTGGCTCAATGGCCATGACATCGGTCGCCATTGGGAAATCGGGCCGCAGCGGGAGTATTACCTCCCCGAGTGCTGGTTGAACTTCGGCTCCGGCCGGAAAAACGTGCTCGTGTTCGGCCTGCGTCAGACCGTGAACGGCGCGAAACTTCGCGCGGCGGAAGTGTCGCCCTACCCGAATCCCTGATTCGCATTTTGAGTCGGATCCCCTGAGCTTTTTTCGAATCGGGGGATTCTTGAGTTAACAAGCGGGGCCGCGATTACCAACGCGGCCGCGCTTTTTCCTATCACAGGGAACCACCCTTCCCCCTCCTTTCGTTCCGCCCATGAAGTTCGCTTGCCCTCATTGCAGTCAAAAGTTCGACATCCCCGATGAATGGGCGGGCCATGCCTTGGAATGTCCGAGTTGCAAGCAGGCCTTCACCCTTCCTTCCGTCGCGAAGGTTTCGACGCTGGAGGTACTGCCACTTCCCCAGACGCAGTTGCCTCCGCTCAAGCAACCGCCCCGAACCTCCAATCGTCCTGCTCTCTCGGGCCCTCCGCCTCGCAAACAGGGCGTGAAACTTTTGCTCGCGGTAATTCTCCTTGCGGCCGCGGGGTTCGGTTACGCGATGGTGCATTTCAAGGAATCGCCGCAGCAGGTCTGGCAGCGGCTGGCCCATGCCGTCGAGGGCGCGAAGCCAACACCCTCTCCCAAACCCGGTCTTGAGCCCACGGTCGCTCCTGAGCTAAAGCCGACCACGGAAACCACACCCACTCCCGAGTCGGCCTCCACTAACCAACTGACACCTATCGAGGCAACAAGCGCTCCTGCCGAGGAGAAGGCCCCAGTTGAAGTTCCACCCTCTCCCGCCACGGCCGCGACAAGTCCCACCGAGCAAACAACGCCGACCGAACCGGCGCAGGCGGAGCAGCAAAAGTCCGCGCCCGCGACGGGCATGGTTTTGCTCACGCCGCCACAGCAGAGGCCGGTCAACCGGCCCGTGGCATTCCCCACGCCACGATTCGTGCACCCCGGCGTGCCATTCACCCGCGAAGACCTTGAGCTTCTCAAGGTCAACATCAAGCGCGAGCCTTGGAAGAGCGGCTTCGAAGCTTTGGCCGCCGACAGTCGATCGAAGCTCGACTACAAGATGGCGGGCCCATTCGAGGAGGTGAAGCGCAAACCCAACGTCAACCTGGGCCCTTGGCGCAACGACATGACCGCCGTCCACAATCTCGCGGTCATGTGGTGGTTCACCGGGAATTCCGCCTATGCGCAGAAGGCCCGCGACATTCTCATCGCCTACGCGAAAACCGAGAAAGTCTTTGGAGGTTCGGAAGGCCCTCTGGATCTGGGCGATTACGTCTGGCGTTACGTGGTCGGGGCGGACATTCTCCGCGGTACATGGCCGGGCTGGACGAGAGCGGATACCGAACTCGTGAAAAAGCTCTTCAACGACGTTTATTGGCCGGGGCTGGGGATGGATTCCCATATCGTCGGGCCCGCGAACAAGGGCACGCTGGCGATGGCGACCGGTGCGGGCATCGCAGCGTTCTGCGACGATCGGGAGAAGCTTGAGCACGTGATCTCGCTCATGCGCACGAGCGCCTCGTCGGGCCTGCCGAACGTGCTTCCCACCGGTGGCATCGGCGAGACCGGCCGCGACGGTGGCCATTCCTACCATCAATGGGCATCTCTCACATTTGCGGCGGAAGTCGTCTGGAAGCAGGGGATCGACGTCTATTCAGAGATGGACAACCGCCTCCTCTCCGCCGGCGAATATTACGCACGCAACACTCTCGGGCTGAACTCGCCCTTTGTGGTCTCTGGCACCGTGGACGCGGTGTATTGGCGACCGACGCCCAACCCAGGCTGGCCGTCGGCACCCCGGCGGGCCATGGCCATTCTGCACGGCGCGTATACCGTGCGAAAAAAAGTCGCCGCCCCATATCTCGAAAGGTTCCGGGAGTCGAAGCCGCTCGGTGCCGGCTGCGATTGGATGTATGAAAAAAGCGCCGATCGCTCAACCGCCAACCCGCTTCCACCGGTGCCATTTCCCACGACGGCGCGCGTCACCGGGAACCTCTCGGATGATGACATCGGCGGCGCGAAGCCGGCTGGCAGCGGTAATTTCAAGAATGGCATCTGGACCGTCACCGGCGGCGGCGCCGAAGTCTGGACCCACGACGCGGACAGTTGCTACTTCACCTACAAGCAGGTGACCGGGAACTGCGCGATCATTGCAAAGCTGGAATCCATGGAAGGTGCCGGTCCCGACGCCCGTGCCGGCGTGATGATCCGTAGCAATCTCATACCGACCGCCGCCAACCGGGCATGGCTAGCGGTCAAACCCGGGCACAAAATGGAATTTTACCAGCACGGGTGGACCCAGCTTTGGAGCGGGTCATACCGGGAGAAGGGCAACCGAGACTTCCCGGAGTCGGAGCCTTACTGGATGAAAATCGAGCGCCTCGGCAACGTGATCTCCCTTTATCTCTCCGTCGATGGCGCGAGTTGGTTCGCCGCCAGCGCCGCCGAATACAAGTTGCCGGACACGATGTCGATCGGGCTGATGGTGTGCTCAAAGGCCGACGGCACGCCCACCACCGCGCGATTCAGCCACGTGAGCATCACGGGCGGGAACGGCGGTCCCGCATTGGCGGCCCCCGAGGCTCCGCGCAATCTCATGGCTTCTCCTGGACCGAAGCAAGTGCCACTGCGCTGGACGGGCTCCCACGATGCCGTGGGCTACATCGTAAAGCGCTCCACGACCAAAGGCGGACCCTACGCCACCATCGCGAAGGTCGCCGGCAACAGCCACACCGACGTCGATGTGGTCAACGACACGACCTATTACTACGTCGTAAGCGCGGCGAACGCCGTCGGCGAAAGTCCGAACTCGCCGGAGGACGCCGCCACGCCGAAAGCCCCGATGTGGAATGTCACCTTCGGGGGAACAGCCACCGCCACCGTGGCGGCGGACACCGCGGACAAGGCGTTCGACAGCAACACGGCCACGAGGTGGTATGCCGAGGGCAGCGGCGGAGCGGGTGCCGTTCAATACGACTTCGGTATCGGTCGAGCGCCTGTGATCGAGCGTTACACCGTGACCAGCTCGGTCGACGTGCCGGGGCGCGATCCCAAAGACTGGCAGTTGCAAGGCTCGAACGACGGCACGAACTGGACCACGCTCGACACGCAGAGCGGTCAGACATTTCCTTTCCGCTACTATGAGATGGAGTATGCCTTGGCCAGGCCCGCCACCTACCGCTACTTCCAGCTCAACGTCACCGCGAACAACGGAGCCAATAATGTCCTCCAAATCGCGGACATCAAGCTGCTCTCCAATCAATCGATTCTGAACGCGCCGGTTTCGCCTCTCATCCACTGGAGAGCCAACGACGCGGCCGACCGCGAGCGAGCCATCGAAGCCCGGAAAGCCGACGAAGCCAGAAGATGAAACGCCCACCGCAAACGCCAGCCAGGAAAAGTCGAATGGGCAAGACCTTCCGCATGCTTTGGTTATCCGCTGCGGCTTCGATTCTTCCGCCCTCGGAAGCGGTGGCGGAACAGCCCCAGACGATCCTCACCCAAAACGTCGTCGAACTGCGCGCGACGATTTCACCGCAGGGCTTCGTGCATCCGGGCATCAGCTGCAACGCGGAAACGCTCTCCGTCATGCGCGAAAAAGTGATCGCGGGCGTTTCCCCTTGGGTGGATCACTTCGAGGGCATGCGCCGGACTCGCTTCGCCAATCCAAAGCGCAAGCCCGCGCGTGTCCGGCAAATCGTCAACGACGGCGGCATCAGCGGCTTCGCCCACGACGCGCATCTGGCGTGGGCGCAAACCATCCTCTACCTCGTCACCGGCAATGAAGAATATCGGAAACTTCCGGTCGAAATCATCAACTGGTATGGCTCACGGACGGAGGAAAGCTTCTTTCCCAATTACTTCACCGACAGCCACATCAAGATCGGAAAGTACGTCTACACCCTGAGCAGCGCCGCCGACATCCTGCGCGCCACGGCACCGAAGGACGAAAAACTCGCCGTGACGCCGGCGATGATCGACGCGCTACAAAAGAACTGCCTTCTCCCAATTCGGAAGAACTGCATCGAGCGTAACGACTACTTCATGAACCAGCATTCCTATGCGGTCATGGGCTATCTGGCGTCGACGATCCTCGGGGATGAGGTCGAAGATTATAAGCAGGCCGTGGAGTGGACCACCGTGAACGCGACCACTCCCAACTGGGGTCGTAGCGGTTCGATCCAACACCAGATCCGTGAGGTGACGCGGAACGATCGCACGGGCGAAACCGTCGAGCCGAATCTCCAACTCGTGGAAATGGGCCGCGACATGCCGCACGCGGAGGGCAACCTCACCAACCTGTTGATGATGTCGAAGACTATCGATTTTCAAAAAACGAAAATCGATCCGGTCGCCGGCACCGTTACCAACAAGCCGGACGGCGTTTCGCCTATCCATTTCCTGGACGATCGCCTGCCGAAGGGCGTGGGGCTGTACGCGAAATTCAACATGGGCTTCGGATTGCCCTGGGTGCCGACCTACTCCGAGACCGATCCGAAGCATCCGGATTACCACGCCCGTTACGATGCCATCAGCCCTCGCGGCCGCGGTTTGTTCGGAGGTGCCGCCCATTACTACTATTTTAAAGGGATCGGCCTCGACATGGAGAAAGGCTCGAACCGCTACATCAAGGCGGCTTTTGACGCCACCGCCGCCGGTCGTGAACGGGCGCGTTCTGGCAACTACCTCGATAGCGTTCACAATTACGGCTTCGATTTCTGGATCGGGCTTCCCGCGACCGCATCCGATGCCTCGCCGGATCCCAAGAAAGCGGAGCGTGCGCTCGCGACCGTGCTGCCGCCACTGGAAGTAACCCATCAGGGCCTTCCTGTAGAAGGTCGGCAGTTCGAATACCAGTTCGTGGATTTGTCGACCATCGCTCAGCCAGGTGATGTCTACCCAGGCTCGCCCGATGACGTTCCTTTGAAAGTCCAACGCGATGCCGACGGCACGGGTTATGTGCGGATGGCGATCGGCAAAAATCCGCGCACCTTGGTGACCACCGGTCAAGTTTCGCAGGGTTCCGGCTTACGCGTTCGCAGCGATGGTTTTGTGAAACTGAGTTTCTACCGCGATGAGAACTTTTCCCAGCAAGGCGGTTCCCTTCAGGACCTCTACATTCCGAACACCAACGGGAAGTGGGCTCAGGTAATTGCCAACTTTGAGGGCCATGGCCTGCTTTACATTCAGGCCACGTCTCAGTCGGGACCCGCGACCCTCGATTTCGATCGCATCGAAACGGACAAGTCCGCCGTGCGCCCGCTCGCGTTCGAGTCCGCGGATGACTCTTTGGCGATCCCTTCGTATGTCGGGGCGCGGATCGAAAAGTCCATTGCCATCACCGGTGCTCCGACGTCGGTGAGCTACGGTGCGTTTAATCTCCCCGCGGGTGCGAAATTCGACGCCGCCTCCGGTGCCCTCTCGTGGACACCCGGGGCCGAGCAAACCGGCGATTATGCGCTTTACCTCACCGCGCGCGACGGCGATACGCTTCGAACCCTGCGCGTGGACATTCAAGTCGCTCGCGACTTGCAAGCGGCGCTGGACTTCGTCGCACGTCCTTACGATCCGAAGCAGCGTTACGTCTCGACCACCGAACAAGCCTTCAAGGCAGCGCTGGCCGCTCGCGACCTGGCGGCGTTGCAACGGACCGTGGGCGAACTGAAGCTGGTGAATCCTCGCCTGACCGATGGAACCCTCGACTACCGCATGGTATCGAGCTCGCAGGAACGCGGCATCGGCAAGATGGCTGACGGCGATCCGTTCACCTTTAGCGGCATCTGGGGTTTCGATAAAAACATCACGCTGGATTTCGGCAACGACTTCAAGGTGAAGACCGAGGCGTTCCGCATGCTGGTCCGCGACGGTCATCCCGCCCGCATGGCGGAAGCCGTGGTCTATGGATCGAACGACCGCCAGCAGTGGACGCTTTTGACGGAGAACAAAACCGCCAGCTCCGTCGATTGGCAGACTTTGACGGCCAAAGCGGAAGAGCGCAGTAAACCCTACCGTTATCTCCGCTTGTTCATGCCGGCGAAACAGCTGCCCATTTTCGAAATCGCGGAGTTTCGCGTCGTCGGGGAACGCATCGAAGATCACAGCCCCAACCATCGCGTGGCCTATATTTCGGGTTATGAGGACGGCACGTTCCGCCCGGATCAAAAGCTAACCAAGGCCGAAACGGTCGATCTTCTAGCGGAACTGGTGGGCGATTACACGGACCGCGGCGCTTACGACTGCGCCTTCGTCGATGTGCCCCGCACCGCATCCTATTTCGATGACGTGGCCTACCTGTCGCGCAAGGGCATCGGCAACACGTGGGAACAACCGGTGAAGTATGTTGTTGGCGATTCCGAAAATCGCTTCCACCCAGAAGCGCTGATCACGCGGGGCGAACTGGCGTCCATGATGTCACGGATGCAGTGGCTGAAGGGCGACAACGGCCCTGAATTCACGGACGTGCGCGCCGACACTCCACACGCCGCCGAGATCCGGCGCGTCGTGCGCGAAGGATGGCTAGCTGCGGATCAAAGCGGTTCCTTCCGTCCGGATGCTCCGGTGAGCCGGGCGGAGTTTGTCGTCGCCGTCAACCGCATGACCCAGCGGAATGAGCTTCCAAGCGAAGGCCTGCCGAAATTTTCCGACGTGCCTCTCTCCCACCCCGCCTACGCGGAAATCGTCAAGGCTGCCGCCACGTATCCGGTGCAAGCAACGACCGTCCCGCGCTGATTCTTCACTCGATTCTCTTGGCCCAAGCTTGTCTGCCTTTGACCACTCTTGAAATGAAACCAACCTCTGTTTGGTTCGTCACCGCCGCTGTATCGAGCAGTTCGGCCACTTTCGCGGAAACCGTTTCGCAAGATCCCCGGACGGTCATCTGAAACTCACCTTCGAGGTAGCAACCAATGAGCATGTGTTTTGATTAAATCCAAGCGTTGACCATCTTCCACTCCTTCTTCCAATTCGCACCTTCATTCACTATGCGTCCTCTACGCTCGATCATCCCCGTGCTCGCCGCCCTGCCATTCTTAGTCAGCACCGCTTATGCCCAGCATGGCAAATCCACCTATGTCGTGCCAGAAGGCATGGTCAAAGGTGGAGCCTTCATCGATCGCTTCCTCCCGCTGAAGCCTAACGGCCCGCTGCGCTCGGACGTTTGGGGCGTGGACGCGGTCAAACCGCGCGACGTGGCCAATGGCGTCGAGGACGCGCAATATTCCTACTGGTGCACCTCGGTGGTGAAAGGTCCGGACGGCAAGTATCACAACTTCGTCGTTCGCTGGCCGGAAAGCACGCCCAAAGGCCATTTCGAATGGCCGAACTCCGATGTCGTCCACGCGATCGGCGACAGTCCCACCGGTCCATTCAAGATCATTAAGGAAATCGGCAAAGGCCACAACGTCACCGCCTACCAAGCCAAGGACGGTACCTGGATCCTCTATATTATTGGCGGTTGCTACCGCAGCCAATCGCTCGATGGACCGTGGGAGCGCGGTAAACTGGAATTCGATACCCGTGGGCGCAAAAACGTCGACATGACGAACTGCACCTTCGCCCAACGCAGCGATGGCAGTTTCCTGATGGTGTCTCGCAACGGCGAAGTGTGGGTGAGCAAGGACGGCAACAAGGAAGCGTTCCGCCGCGTTTCAAACGGCTCCGTTTACCCGAAAGTCCGGGGAGCTCGCTTCGAGGATCCGGTGGTGTGGAAAGATGACGTGCAATACAACCTCATCGTCAACGACTGGTTCGGCAGGGCCGCCTACTACCTGCGTTCCCGCGACGGCAAGCGTTGGGTTTGGAATCAGGGCCTCGCCTATGGTCCTGGAATTTTCCGCCATCCGGACGGTCGGGTGGAGGATTGGCACAAAATCGAACGCCCCCGCGTCTTCCAGGACGAACGCGGCCGCGCCACTCACCTGCTGTTCGCCGTCATTGACGACGCCAAGGAAGTGGACAAGCCCAACGACAACCACAGTTCCAAGGCAATCGGCGTCGAAATTTCCTCGCCTCGCACGGTGGTGGTGAAAAAATCCGGCGATCGTTTCCTCGTCGCGCTCGAAGCAGGAAAAGACTTCGACCCGTCCAAGGACGTCGATCCTGCGAGTTTGCGTTTCGGCGCTCCGTCGAAGGTCGATTTCGGCAAGACCGGCGCGCCGCTTTCGACGCGGGTGAACGGTTCCCGTTTGATCGCCGAATTTTCCGTAGCCGATTGCGGTTTCCAGCCTTCGGACCAAACCGCGAAACTGATCGCCAGCGACCGCAAGGGCGGTCTGGTCTTCGGCTACGCGGCGTTGCCCGATGAACCATCGGAATACCCGCTCCTCAGCGCCGACGGCAAAATCGAAGCGAGCGCCATTCAGGATAGCTCTCGCACCCTGACGCTGAAAGTGGAGAATTTCGGCTTGGCGAAATCGCCCGTGACGAACGTCCGGCTTCTGGTGCACCCAGAGGGCAAAGAGCCGGTACCTTTCACCGCTTCTGTATCCGCGCTCGAGCCTTACGCATCCGTGACCGCAGAATTCCGGGTGCCCGCAGATCTGACCGCCCCCGGTTCCACGCCCCGCGTGGAAATTGCCATCGGTGAAGAATCTCAGGACGAAGCACTGAAGATCAATCTTCCCAAACTGGCCGAATAAACGCCAATAATATCCATCTAAGGAAAGCATTCTACAGGGTGATTTGTATTATGGGTGCTCCTGACGGTAATGGTTACGTGAAACTACGGGAAAACGAGATTCCACGGTTGCACTGAACCCCTACATCCCTTATACCAAACCTACTTCGGCGAAGTTCTGATGTCATCCGGGGGGAGGATGTCAGACTTGCCGGGTTAAAAAAAAGGCCGTCCCGATCGAAAGAGGAGGACGGCCTTTTTGCATTCACCGGGTGCCAAGCGACCTTTCCCCTGTCGATAATTGCACTCACTTCACGCACGACCCATCGTCTTACGATGCAAGCCGTAGCGAGCGGGCTTTCTCGCATACCCTCAACGATTCTTTGCGGGCAAACTGGTGCCATCCACCCAATCCCCTTGGACCAACAACTGCCGCCTGAGTTTCGGCTCCCCTCTAATCCCTTCGTTGATCAGTCCGTTCAGCATCAAAAAAGCGGTGCGGCCGATTTCTTCGGGGTGTTGGTCGATTCCGCTGTCCACTTTGAGATCCCGAATCGTGGTGCCCGCCAGCCCCACATCCCCCGGAACTTTGATTCCCAAGCTATCCAGCAATTCAGGAACTCCTGGAAAATCGGTAAGAATCGCTTCGGGTCGGAATTCATCCAGCCACTTGCCGAAAAGCTCCGCATGTTGGTGGCGCTGATGTCGTAAAAACTGGAACGAAGGAATGCGTTCCTCCACCGGCATCAATTTCTGAGCGAGCAACCACCCCGCTCCGAATAAATGGTTCGGCGGAAGGAATTCGAGTTGCTCGGTAGCGAAACCGATGCGCCGGTAGCCTCGATGGCGGATGGACCGGTAGGCCAGCATGGCGTTCGACATCTGATCGGAAGTGACCAAATGGGCTGTGGGCTGCGACAGCGAACGACCGAGTTTGACCACCGAGTAATTGCCCCAGGGAAATTTCCCCCAATCCGGTTGGATCAAATGCGGAGGCAATAAAAGGCCGCCGATCCCCCGCGCCTCCAAAATCCAGTGCAAGTGCTCCGGCGAACACTCCCGCCCCACGCGAAATTCCTCCAGGCGGTAGCCGGATTTTTCGGCCTCGGCTTTCGCCCCATTCCAATAACCGTCAAACTCCCGGTAGCTGCGTAAACGGTCTGGATTCTCCCACGCATTGACCCAGCCGATCGCGGCTTTCATCGCGCCTCCCGCCTTGCTCTGACGGTAATGAGCGAGCGCGCCCAGCATCGGATCCGGGCGATAGCCGATCATTTCCGCATAGCGCCGCACCTCTTCCCTGGTTTGTGGGGAAACGCGGGGGCTGCCTCGCAGTGCCATGGAGACGGTCGCATGGCTCAAGCCCATTTGCTTGGCGATCTCCCGGACACTGATGCGCGGAGGTATGGATTCGGATCCCATGAATTCGGCTCCAATTGGAGAAGTTTCATTTTGAGGAGCCCCATCCGTCTTTTGCACGTAAGAACTTAAATTCCAGCAAGATAAACGCTTCAAAGGTCTGACAGCCCGGCACGTCACCATGCCTGCCGTTCATGTCATCGGCGTCCAGCTTCTCGTTCCCCCTGATTTCGCTCGAAGCCAGCCGCGAATCATCACCTGAACATAGCGCAGCTTTGCCTAGGTCGCATGGGGGAATCCGCAAGGAGGCTGACTGAAGCCGTCCATCGATTTCAGTCTGCCAAAAACCGCCCCGAAAATGGAAGGAAGGCGGATTACTTAAAAAACAAGGCGGCGGAGAATCACTGCGGATTCTCCGCCACCTCACTCCGCGTTAAGCGGATTCGATAATCAAATTTCCGTAAGGAGTCGCATCGGCGGTGCGAATCAAACCGATCGCTCCCGGAACGAGCTTTTTAAAATCCACGTGCGGCAGTTTCACCACGTCCACACCCGGAATCGTGGCGAACGACTTCTGGAAGCGCGCGACGGTTTCCGGAGAATTCGACGCCGCGAATTCGTCGGCCTGCCAGATGCGGCCGATCTGAAACACCGGCGCGATCAGATCGAACACGTCCAGCACCGTCGGGATGCCGTGCGTGAGGGAAATATCGACCGTTTCGATTTCCGGCCAGAACGGGAACGCCCAGTCGGAAATGACCAGCGTGTTGGTGTGGCGCACGCGTGCGAGCAAATCGAGCACGTGCGGGTTAAGGATGCCGTGTTTGAGCATGAGGGTGAAAGAGTGTGGTTATTGAGCGTCGATCATTTTGCGGCGGTAGGCTTCGTCGAGGCGCGAATCGATGGTCACCGCGTCTTCGTCACTGAGATAGCGAATGCCCCCGCAAGCCATCGCCCCGATCAAGACGCGCGCCCATTTGTCGAGCATGAGCATGATATTGAGCACGTCCTTGGACGTGGCACCGAGCGCGACCGGGCCGTGATTTTCCATCAGAATGACCTTCGGCGGCTTGCCGTGACGGGCGAGATGTTCGTCGAGTCCTCGTTTCACCGCGCGAGCCAATTCCAGGCCGGGATTGATGTATGGCACTGACAGGACGTGCAGGCCGCAGACGACGATCGCATCCGGGCAGACGTGACGTTTGAACAACTCCGCGCCGTGTTTGCTCGCGAGGATCGACAGCACGGAAGTGGTATGGGTGTGGCCGACCCAACGAACGCCCGGTTGGCGCAGGCAAATCGAATGCAGGAACGTTTCGACCGAAGGTTTCTTGTGCGTCGCATCGGCGAGGCAATCGACCAGACCTTCTTCGATCTCCTGCTCGCTCACCGATTCCCGGGCGAGGATCTCGTCGACCTTTTCATGAGACACGCGGGAGAGCCCGCTTGGTGAAAGCGTGCCAAGAGAGGTGCCGGAGGCTTTGACGAGGAAAGTTCCGTCGCCGAGGTCCGCACTGGTGTTACCCTCGCCAAGGATGGCGAGCTGGCGTTCCTCTCGGCCGAGTTCGTTCGAGAGGCGGATGAGTTCTTGGATGATGTCGCTCATGATTGTGGTTCGGATTTCCATTGCGGGTGCATCGATTGCCGGAACCTCGAAGGCGGCACGCGGTGGACCGATTTGAACACGCGGGAAAAATGAAACGGATCGACGTAGCCGAGTCGAGCCGCGGCTTCCTTGACGGAAAGCTCGCCTTCCAGCATCAGCCGACCGGCGTATTCCATGCGGAGCCGGATGAGGAATTGATACGGGCTCTCGTCGTGAAAGCGGGAGAACAGGCGGCAAAGATACGGCCCGTCCAACTGGCATGCCTGCGAAACCGCTTCGAGGGAACTCACCGTGAGGAAATTCGCCTCGATGAAATCCTTCGCCCGCACATAGCTGGCATACGCGGGAGTTTCAGTCCCGTTGGAAGCCACCGCATCGTCCGCGCACATCAGCAAAATCTGACGCGTGATCGTTTCGCAGATTTCCGTGGCAAAGCGGGAACTCCGGGCACCGCGTTCGATGAGCAAATCGAACGCTCTTCGGATCGGCTCAACCTTCAAGCAGCGGGAAAACGCGCCGGGATCCATCTCCAGCCGTTCGAGCAAGCGCTGCGCATCTTCTCCTCGGAAACCGACGAAGCATTTGACCATCGGTTGATCGCCCATGGTGCGGATCCGATGGGAAAGGCCGGGGCCATACACATACCAGCACCCGGGCTTGAGCGCTTCCTTCTTGCCGTCGAGAACCAATTCACCCGTGCCGCTGACGACGAACTCAAGCGTGAGCCAGGCAAAACCCGGACGATCGATCAGATAATCCGGGCGGCAACGTTCCATGCCGCCGCAAATCACCGCGAAGTCCGCCGCGGAATCGGCCGGCTCCATGAAGAATATCCGGGATGACTCGACCTGCCGGGAAATGAAGTCCGGGGCCTCGCGGGCGACAGGTTCAAATGGGGAAGACATGATCGAACTCACGGCAAACTCTCAGCCAACGCCGCAACCATCAAGACACAAATCTCCATCCTGAAACAAATTCTCCCGTTATTTATCGGCCAACTCACCGGCACGGGAGGCCAATTTTTTTCATGAATCTCAAATAACCGCCTGACAAGCGGAGAAAAACCCCCTCGAATCTCGCGAACATTCTTCTCTCATGAATTATCCGTGCATTGGAATCCGGCCCACCATCGACGGTCGCTTAGGCGGCGTTCGCGAATCGCTTGAAGAACGCACCCTGGCGCAGGCCGAAACGGTGGCGGCGTTACTTTCGTCCGAACTCCGCTATCCGGACGGCACTCCCGTTCGCTGCGTGATCGCCGATACCTGCATCGGCGGCGTTGCCGAAGCCGCCGCTTGCGCGGAAAAGTTCAAGCGCGAGAACGTGGGCGTCTCGCTCACCGTCACGCCTTGCTGGTGCTACGGCTCCGAAACGATGGATATGGATCCCCACACTCCGAAGGCGGTGTGGGGCTTCAACGGCACCGAGCGTCCGGGCGCGGTGTACCTCGCCGCGGTCCTCGCTGGCCACACCCAGAAAGGCCTGCCGGCTTTCGGCATCTACGGGAAAGACGTCCAAGCGGCTTCGGACACGGAAATCCCGGCCGACGTGAAGGACAAGCTCCTCACCTTCGCCCGCGCCGGACTCGCCGTCGCCCTGATGCGCGGCAAGTCCTACCTCTCGATGGGTGGCACCTCGATGGGCATCGCCGGTTCGGTCGTCGACCCCGCGCTTTGGGAAAAATGGTTCGGCATGCGCGTCGAAGCGATCGACATGACGGAATTCGTCGGCCGCATGATGAAAGGCCAATACGACCAGGACGAATTCCAACGCGCTCTGGCTTGGGTCAAAGCGAACTGTCCGGAAGGCAAGGATTACAATTCGCCCTCAACGGCTCGTTCCCGCGAACAAATCGACAAGGAATGGGAAGACTCCGTTAAAATGGCGCTCATCGCCCGGGATCTCATGGTGGGCAATCCAAAGCTCGCGGAAATGGGCCTTGGCGAACAAGCCCAAGGTCACAACGCCATCGCCGCAGGCTTCCAAGGCCAACGCCAGTGGACCGACCACTTTCCGAACGGCGACTTCCTTGAAGCCATCCTCAATTCGTCCTTCGATTGGAATGGCAAGCGCGCGCCGTACATCGTCGCCACCGAAAACGACGCACTCAATGGCGCGGGCATGCTCTTCGGTCACCTGCTGACCAATACCGCGCAAATTTTCGCCGACCTTCGTACTTACTGGAGCACCGAGGCGATCCAAACCGCGAGCGGCAAATCGTTCAGCCATCCGCTCGTTCAGGACGGCATCCTACATCTCATCAACTCCGGCCCGGCTGCACTCGATGGCACCGGCGAGCAGGAAATCGACGGCGTGCCCTCGATGAAGCCGTTCTGGGACATCTCCGACGAAGAAGTTTCCAAGTGCCTCAAAGCCACCACTTGGCATCCTTCGATCACCGAATACTTCCCCGGCGGCGGACTCAGCACCCGTTACCGCACCCGCGGTGGCATGCCCGCCACGATGATTCGCCTCAATCTGGTCGATGGCCTCGGTCCGGCGCTTCAAATCGCGGAAGGCCACACCATCGATCTGCCCAACGACGTGCATGACGCGCTCGACCAGCGCACCAATCCGACCTGGCCGACCACTTGGTTTGCCCCCCTGCTCACAGGCGAAGGCGCGTTCCGCACGGCTTACGACGTCATGAATAACTGGGGCGCCAACCATTGCGTGATGACCCACGGCCATGTCGGCCACCTCTATCTGACGCTTGCCTCAATGCTGCGCATTCCCGTTTACATGCACAACGTGAGCGAAGAGCGCGTTTTCCGCCCGAGCGCCTGGCGCGCCTTCGGCACAGCCGATCTGGAAGGCGCGGATTTCCGTGCCTGCGCGAACTACGGCCCGCTTTACGGCAAAGCCTGAACCCTCCTAGACAAGTCGCCTGAGCCGCCGCTCAGGCGACTAATTTTCAAGCAAAACCCGATGACCTACATACCATGAACAAATCCGGTCTCTTCACTTCCTCTGAAGGAAAAAGCCTGGCCATCCCCTTCATTCTCGTTAGCTCTCTCTTTTTCTTATGGGGCTTCTGCAACGGGATGATCGACGTGATGGATAAGCACTTTCAAAAAGAGCTTCATCTCACACTCGCCCAATCCGCTTGGGTCCAATTCGCCCATTATCTCGGCTACTTCCTGATGGCCATGCCCGCAGGTTGGCTCGCGAGCAAACTCGGTTACAAAGGCGGCATCATCGCAGGGCTGCTAATGGTCGCAGTCGGTGGCTTCTGGTTCATCCCCGCGACAAAAATCGCGACGTTTCCGGCCTTCCTACTCGGCGTGTGTATCATCGCATCGGGGTTGACCTTCCTGGAAACTGTCGCCAACCCCTATTCGACTGTGCTGGGTCCGAAACAATTCGCGGCCACTCGCATCAACCTGGCTCAGTCTTGCAATGGCATCGGATGGATTTTCGGCCCAATCGCGGGTGGGATGTTCTTTTATGGACAAGACGCAGCCGGCAAGAGCACGGGCTCGGAAACCCTCTGGATCCCCTACGCTGGCGTTGGCGTGGTTGTCCTCCTTCTCGCCGTTATCTTCTTTTTCTGCAAACTCCCCGATATCAAATCGGACGATGAATTCCATCTCGATGACGAACCCGATCCGGCTACCCATAGCGGCCAGCATGAGGTGGCAAACGCGATCGAACCGGTCCTGAACCCTCAGACCCACGGAACACTTACCAAGCCAAAGGCTGCATTTTCCCTCCTTTGGTTGAACATCGTCGTGCTCTCGGTTGCGGTCGGCATGATCGTTTCGGCCGTCGTCGCGATCCCCGCTGTCGGCAAAGCCCTCGGGATGCACGAGAATCAAGCTTTGCTATATGCCTCCCTGGCTTTGACCGTCATCGGCACCCTGTTTTTCTTTGCGAAGAAATCGAAAGTCACCCGCCACAGCATCTGGAGCCAGCCTCATTTCTCCGGCGCGACTCTTACTCAATTCTTCTACGTCGCCGCACAATGCGGGATCTTCGCCTACTTCATCAACTACATGACCACGCAAGTTCCCGCCATTCCCTCCTCGTGGAGAAGCGGCAAGGCGACTGAGTGGATTGAAGTCCAAACCTCCCTTTCTGGAGGCGACCTAAAACAACTGCCGAATTTCGCAGAAAAACTGAAAAATCGTTCAGATGCTGTTTCCTCGTATCTTTACGAAAAGCTCACGAACGATACCCGGCAAAAACTGGACAGCTTCGATGGCTCGGAGCGTCTATCGAAATCTCTGGGCAACGCACTCGCCCGCGACCTAACCCAAGTCGTCAAACATGAAGCCGAAGACGATGACAAAAACGTGCTTTACGACGTGCAACGTTTCGCCGGGGTTGCCCTAGGAACCGAGACCCAAAGCCTGGTCAAGGCAAAGGAGGAGAATCAAAAAATCAATGAGGCCCAATTGAATCGTTACCTCCTCCGCGATGCCTATCCAAATGAGGTCGCCTTTGACGATACGATTCTCACGTTCAGCGACAAAGGAGCATCCTTCCTCGCTTCTCTTGGGTTCTTCTGCTTCCTCGCTGGCCGCTTTATCGGTGCCGCCCTGCTGAAGAAGTATCCGGCGCATAAAATTCTCTCTCTCTTCGCTACTGCCGCCGGCATTTGCAGCCTACTGGTTTTCGGCAAGATCGGTTGGGTTTCCGCCACCGCGTTGTTCCTAACCTACTTCTTCATGTCGATCATGTTCCCAACGATCTTCTCGCTCGGCATTCATGGTCTCGGTGCTCGCGCGAAAAACGCCGCATCTTTCATTGTCATGGCCATCATGGGCGGCGCCATCATGCCGAAGTTCATGGGTCACATCGGCGATGAACGCGGTATGTCGTTCGCCTTCATCGTCCCGATCGCCTGCTTCGTATGGGTCGCTTGCTACGGTCTGTTCTGGCCCAAGCTCAGCGGTCACGACGGTGTCGTGGGCGTGGACGCAACCAAGGGTCACTAAAAATCGCTTCTTAGAAAACCAACTCTCTCATTGAACTCAACGGGCTCGCTTCTCCAAGCGAGCCCGTTTCTTTTTGCACGCTTCTTCCGTTCGCGCTTTCGGAAACAAATTTTTCCCACAGGTGTTTTCATGCCGCATTTCGCCTACGTCGTTCTTCGTATTAGGAGCTTTCCCCTTATCGTGCATTACGCGAATGCAGCAACTCATTGGAAATAAATCCCTGCAGGGCCCGAACAAACGTTTGAGGGATAGAAAGAGCTCGTAGCGGATTGCAATCTTCCGAGTCGCTTTATGCAACACCAACAAAATAAACAACTTACAACGCAAAATAAGACAAATCACCGGTTGACCAGAAGGGATCGCTCGCTCTGTTGAACCGGGCCTTTTTCCAAACCACGGATGAGGGTCCTCGCAACACCACTCACGCCTCAAAACTCATGAAACCGACATCCCTTCTCCATCGATCAAAACTCGGCACATTCGCTTTGGTCGCGACACTGACGACCTCCGCGAACGCAGCGACGCTTCTCTATTCCGTGGGAGCCGCCACTGGAAACGAAGCACTCGGTTCCGCCATCGTCAGCTTGGGCGATCTCAATGGCGACGGAGTCGGCGACTTCGCCATCAGCGATCCCAAATTCGACGTCACCGGCAGCACTACCGCCACCAACTCCGGCCAAGTGCTCATCATCAATGGCAAGGACGGCACCACGCTTTTCACCCTGCAAGGCACGGTCGCCGCCAATCAGCAATTCGGCACCTCGTTGGCGGCGATTCACGCGGATAGCGATACCACGCTCGACCTCGCTGTCGGTGCACCGGGCGGAAACGGGGCAGTCTACATTTACTCTGGAGCCACTGGCACATTGATCCGCACGATTACCGATCCGACTCCCGAGGCGAATTCCCTTTTCGGCGTCTCCATCGCCAATGCCGGCGATCAAAATGGCGACGGCAAAGCCGATCTTTTCATTGGAGCTTCCGGAGCCAGCACCCAGGATGGTGCCGTGTTCGTCGTGTCCGGTGCCACCGGCGCGCTCATCAATGAAATTCTTCCCACCACGGCGGACGCCCGCTTTGGCGCATCCATCGCCACCGTTTCCGATCTGAATGCCGACGGAAAAGCGGATCTCACCGTCGGTTCGCCCGGCTTCTCCGCCAACTTGGGACGGCTGCAAATCGTGGAAAGCGATACCGGCCTGGAACTTGATGTGCTCGCTGGCAGCCTCGCGGGCCTGCAACTGGGTGGCTCGGTCAGTGCGGTCGGCGACCGCGACAACGACGGCAAGATCGACCTCATCGTCAGCTCGGCCACCGGTGGCTCCGCGTTTCTCGTCTCGGGCGCCACGCTCAACACCCTCACGACCCTTTCCCTCGTCGGCGGAACTCCAGGTTTCCCGGTCGTCGGCAGCGGTCCAATCGATGTCGATCAGGATGGCGACACCGAACTTTTGATCGGTTATCCGGGCGCTTTACCGGTTGCCCACGTCGACGTCGTCCCCTCGCCCACCGCACCGGAACCGAATGTTTATGAAGCGGATCAAGCGGGCAGCGGCCTTGGATTGGCCATCGCGGTCATCCCGGATCTCGGTTTTGCCATGGGCGAACCTCTTTTGAATGGCGGTGCCGTCCACGTGTATGCGGTCGGAAACGTCGGCGGAGTGGACACCGATGGCGATGGCGTGGCAGATGCCGAAGATGAATGCCCGAATTCCATCCTGACTCCCACCGTCATCATCGGTGATCGCGACAGCGGCGTGGAAAATGTCGTGGATGAACACGGCTGTTCGATCGCCGACCTTCTCGCCAAGCTCGAACCCGAAGGCGGCTACCGCAATCACGGGCAATTCGTCAGCAAGGCCACCCAGCTGTTCAAAACGCTTCGAGCCGAAGGACTGATCAGCAAGCAAGACCAACAGAAGCTTCAAAAGGCGGCGGCCCAATCGAATGTCGGCAAGCCGGAGAAAAAGGCGAAAGAGCCGAAGCAGAAAAATAAGAAGAAATAAGCCCCGCGCTCGATGTAGATCGCCAATCGAAATTCCGGAACGGCTCGAACTTCTTGTTCGGGCCGTTTCCTTTTTAAGGCAAAATGACCAGCGGAGTCTTAGCGCGATATCGTGGGCGAATCCTCAAAATCCCCTTGCCAAGTGAAGACCGGAATGGCACCCAAAGGGCCTCCCGCGGCGGAAAGGGGCATTAGCTCAGTTGGTAGAGCGCTTCGTTCGCAATGAAGAGGTCAGGAGTTCGAATCTCCTATGCTCCACCACGGGATTTTCCTACGCCACCCGCTCGCTTGAACGGGTTTTTCTATGCCTTCCACTTGCGGGACTTTCCTGCTTGCTGGTGATTGTCCGGCGAAAGGCGTTCTTCGCCCGTTTTAAAAAATCCGGGGATCCGGCGTATTTCCCATCCAAGGCCACAAAAAAAACCGGGTTTCCTGTCGATGTTGGCGACATTCGAAAAGCGCATCGGGTAAAAAAATCGACCATTGGAATCTGGCTTTGCCATTCGCGGGGCTTTCGCATACCTCTAGCCATGCGTTGGTTGCGACTTTTCGCCCTACTTTTCCTGCCTCTTTTCGCCCTCTTCTTGCCGAGTTGCGGTAGCAACACTACCGGCTCCAATCCAGGTCGACACCCGTCCGGCATCGGTCCTTTTGATCGCAACGGCAATTATGTGGAGGCCTGGGCCGACACCCCTTCCAAGTGGGGCAAGAAATCCGGCTTTAGCATGGCGTCCAACAGCACGCCAACGCCCGCTCCCGAACCCGCGGCAACCACCGATACGTCCGCAGTCGCCAGCAACGAAGAACCGCCCGCCGATGCGGTGCCGTTGCCGCCGTCCGGCACCACTTCCGTTCAGAAGGTGGTAAAAACCACCACTCCTACCCGGAAATCGGGTGAAGTCGAAGTGGCGTCGCTTTCCCGGGCGAAGTCGAAGACGGTTCGCGACGATGATGAAAAGCCGAAATCGACGGTGAAAAAATCGCCCACCGCCAAGACCAAGGAAGCCCTCGCGAAGAATTCCAAAACGAAACTCACCGCGAAAGAACTTGCCGCCGCGAAGGCGAAGGCGAAATCCAAGGCCACTGCGGGCGTTTCGACCAAATCGAAAACAGCTGCCAAGGACAAGGCAACGGCTTCCACCACCGCGAAGAAAAAGCCGGCCTCGCGCTACACCGTGAAGAAGGGCGACAATCTGGTGAAAATCGCCGACCGCTATAACACGACGGCCGCCGCGATCAAAAAGGCCAACGGTTTGAAAAGCGGCGTCATTTCCCCGGGCAAAACGCTAGTCATTCCCAAGGGCTGATCCGCCCGCCTTGCATTCCCTTTGAAAAAAGAGCCCGGGCTTTCGCTCGGGCTTTTTGCTTTTTACTAAGAACCGCGAATCCAGCGAATCGGATGAACAAAAAAGGGGCGGGCTAGAGCCTTGCTTCCCCGTTTTCTTAAGATCGCGGGGCTTCCTTCGATTCGGCTTCTCGGTCAAAGTGCTGGTTTCGCACGCCCCTTCCAAGCCTTGAACAAGAAAGCGGCAGCGAAGAGGAACATGAAGAAGGAAAGGAACTGGCCCTTCGTCACCACACCCTCGACGACCCACGACGCATCCGGTTCGCGGAATTGTTCGGCGAAAATACGGAACAAGGCGTAGAGCCCAAAAAACAAGCCCGTCAGCAAACCGTGCGGCGCTTTCGGGAATTTCAGCCGCACCGTCCACAGAATCGCGAAAAGCAACAGGCCTTCGAGCGCAGCTTCATAAAGCTGCGAAGGATGGCGCGGTTCGAGGTAAGGCTCGATCGCTTGGCGGACTTCCGGCAGTTGACGGTTCGCGGCGAGCAAATTTTCGAACGCCTGGCGGTCAGGCGAGTTCGCCAATTCCGGGGCCACTTCTGCCGCGGCTTGAAACGCTTCGCCAAAACGCAGGAACTCCGGTGCCTTCATGTCGTTAAGTGCGAGCGGAAATTTCATCGCCCACGACACGCCGTGCGCGACCCGGCCATAAAGCTCGCCATTGATGAAGTTGGCGATTCGCCCGAAGAACAACCCGACCGGAGCGACCACGCAGAGGCCATCGCCCAGCCCGGTCCACGAAACCTTTTTCCGCCGTGAATAAAACCAGGTGAAAAGGATCAGGCCAAGGATGCCTCCGTGACTGGCCATTCCCCCTTCCCACACTCGGAAAATCGATAGCGGATCTTCGGCGATCGTGTGCCAGCCCCGGGCAGGATCGAGGATCTGGTAAAACAGCACGTAGCCGAGTCGCCCGCCGAGGAAGACGCCGAACAATGCCGCGGCGGCGATGAAGTCGCCGGCTTGCTCGGGTTTCAGCACCCACAGGCCGCGTTTCGCGAGATGCTTGAGTAACAGAAATCCCCCGAGAAAGCCGCCGAGATAGGCGAGCCCATACCAACGCAGGGCGAATTTCCCCAATTGGAATAAAACCGGGTCGAGGTGGTGAACGTAAGTGGCGAACACGCCGGGCACCTCACACGATGATGCCGCCCCCCGCAAGTCCCCTCCCGTCGATTTTTCCCATGGGAAACCGGGCATTTCGCCCGTAGCGTTCCGGCATGTTGACGAAGCAAGAACTGCTCGACCTCCAGTTCATCGGCGCGCGGGCGAGTTTGATCGATCTCGCGGCGTTTCTCGACCGCGTCGAACGCCACGAAGGACCGGACGACTATCGTTTCGAAGCCTTGAAAAAAGCGCTGCCGATCCTGCTTTCCAACCAACCCGGCCGGGCGAAAGCCGTGCTCGAAGCGCTCTCCGACGAAACCCACGAGCCGATCGAACGCGCCACCTTCCAAGGAGCCTTCGGCGCCCCCCACCAGTTCACGTTCTGAACTACCTCTTCCCACTGATCACCGATCACTGCTGCCCTGCGGGCCATGCAAGCTTGGGCTCCGCCTACTTTCCTTAGTCGCTAACGCTCCTGCCGCATTCACTGATCACTCTTTTGCCGTGAAATACATCGAGCCCCACGCCCACATGGTCAGCCGCACGACGGATGACTACGAGAAGCTCGCCCTCGCCGGGTGCGCCGCGATTTGCGAGCCGGCGTTTTGGGCCGGCTTCGACCGCTCGTCGCCTCAAGGTTTTTACGATTACTACCGTCAGCTCACCGATTACGAACCGAAGCGTGCGGCGAAGTTCGGTATCCCGCATTTTTGTTGGCTCTGCATCAATCCGAAGGAAGCCGAAGACGCCGGATTCGCGCGTGAGGTGATGGCGATCCTGCCCGAGTTCCTCGCTAAACCGACGGTGCTGGGCATTGGCGAAATCGGCCTTAATAAGAACACCCGCAACGAACTCGCAATCTTCGAGGAACACGTCCAAATCGCCCTCGATCACGATTTGCCCGTCCTCATCCACACGCCGCATCTTGAGGACAAACTCAAGGGCACCCGGCTGATTCTCGACGCGCTTGCCTCGTTTTCCCAACTCGACCGCGGCAAGGTCATCATCGACCACGTCGAAGAACACACCGCTGGACTCGTGCTCGACCAAGGTTATTGGGCGGGCATGACGCTTTACCCGGAGAGCAAATGCACACCGAACCGCGCGATCGATATTCTGGAGCTGTTCGGCACGGAACGCCTGTGGCTCAACTCGGCCTGCGACTGGGGTGTTTCCGATCCGCTGGCGGTGGCGAAGTGCGGGCTGGAAATGCGGAAGCGGAAATACTCCGCCGATCACATCGAAAAGGTGCTCTTCGAAAACCCGAAGACCTTCCTCAGCCAGAGCCGGAACTTCAAACTATAGGCCCCATAAGTCCTATGGGTCCTATACGTCCTCTCTTCAACATGCGCACCACCGCCTGCTGGCTCCTCACCTGCGCGGTCACCGCCGCGACTCCTCCCGATCCCGAGGAAGCCGCCTACCCAGCGATCGAGCGTTTCGTGGAAGTGCTGGAAACGGTGCGGAAACGCCACCCGGACGCGGGCAAGCTCGCCTACGATCGCCTCGTGAATCACGCGCTCGAAGGCATGCTCTCCAGCCTCGATTCCCATTCGTCGTTCCTCCATCCGGAAATGGCCGCCGCGATGAAAACGGGCGAACTCGATCCGCATGTGCCGTCGCTCGGGTTTACCCTCGGCCTGCGCGACGATGGCCCTTACATTTCCGCCGTCGACACGCACGGTCCTGCGGCCGCAGCTGGCCTGCTACCCGGCAGCCCGATTTTAAAGATCGGCGACCTTTCTCCCGTGGCGCTTCCGTTTCCCGAACTCCTCAAGCGACTCGATCGTTCGCCCGGCGAAACGACGCGCCTGACTCTCAAATCGCCCGACACACCGAAGCCGACGGAAGTTTCCCTTACGCACGTCGTGGTCGAAAGACGGTCGCTCGCCGACGCCCGGTTGCTCGAACCCAGCAAAACCACCGGCTATGTGCGTCTGGCGAAGTTCGACGCCGGTTGCGCGCGGGAAATGGAAGCCGCGCTCGACGAACTCGAAGACCAGGGGATGAAATCGCTCGTCCTCGACCTGCGCGGCAACCCCGGTGGTCAGCTTGACGAAACGGTCCGCATCCTCGGGCTTTTCCTCCCGCCGAACACAGCGGTCGTCACCACTCAAGGTCGCGACGGCCAAATGGGCGAACCGATGAAAACGCCCGACCGGCAGCGACGGAAACGCGACTACCCGATGGCCGTTCTCATCGACCGCCTGTCCGCCTCCGCCGCCGAACTCACGCCCGGCGCGTTGCAGGATCTCAAGCGCGCGAAAATCGTCGGTGAAACGAGTTTCGGCAAAGGCTCCGTCCAAAACATCCTCCCGATGGGCGGCGGCACCGCGTTGCGCCTGACCATCGCGACGTATCACACGCCGTCCGGTCGCACTCCCCACGGCACGGGCATCACGCCGGATGTGGCGATTCCCGTTTCCGGTGACGACCGCGCGAACTTCGAACTGCTCCGTCGCCGCGAATCGCTCACGCCCGACGAGGCAAAGAAACTTGCCGCTTGGAAAGATCCCGCGCTCGAAGCGGCATTGAAGACACTTGCGGCTGGCAACTGAAAACCGGGAACTGGTAACACCCGCCCGGCCAGCGCCTCTTCCACGATCACTCATGCCCCTCTTACTCGCCATCGAATCCTCCTGCGACGAAACCGCCGTGTCCATCGTGCGCGGACAGCCCGGCGCGGCGACGGAAATTCTGGCGTCAGAGATTTCCTCGCAAATCGAACTTCACCGCGTCCACGGCGGCGTGGTGCCGGAACTGGCTTCGAGAAATCATTCCCTCCGGCTCAGACCTTTGGTCGAGCAAGCGCTCGACCACGCGGGTTTGAAAGTCGCGGACATCGACGCCTTTGCCGCGACCACCGGTCCCGGTCTCGCGTCTTCTCTCTTAATAGGCAGCACGGCCGCCAAAGCGCTCGCTTGCGCGACGAGCAAACCGTTTCTCGCGATCAATCACCTCGAAGGTCACCTGCTTTCGCCCTTCGTCGGAGAAACCCACGTGCCGCCGCATCTCGCACTGATCATTTCCGGCGGCCACACGCTCCTGCTCGATGTGAAAGGTCCCGGCCGCTACCACAAGCTCGGCGGCACGCGCGACGACGCCGCGGGTGAGGCCTATGACAAAGTCGGGAAAATGCTCGGCCTGCCTTACCCTGGCGGACCGGAAATCGAAAAAATCGCCCGCCAGGGCAATCCTGCCGCCTTCGATTTCCCCCGCTCGATGCTGCACGACCCGCATCACGACTTTTCCTTCTCCGGTCTGAAAACCGCCGTGCTCTACACGATTCAAGGACTCGGCGATCACGCCGAAGTTCTTCAGAACGAACAAACCGTGGCCAACCTCGCGGCGTCGTTTCAGCAGGCAGTGATCGAAATTCTCGTCGGCAAAACCGTCAAAGCCGCCCGCAAAGCCGGCCACAAGCTCATCGCGCTTTCCGGCGGCGTCAGCCTGAACGGCACCCTCCGCGCCGCGTTTGAAGCCGCCGGAAAAAAGCACGGCCTGCGAATCGCCGTCGCCTCGCCCACGATGTGCACCGACAACGCCGCGATGATCGCGTTCGCCGCGTTGCTGCGTCATCTGGAAGGCGAATCGTCTCCCCTCGACGCCGACATCGACCCGAACTTGGCGTTGGTTTGAAGGGCATCCTTTGCGTTCTTTTTTCGCCTTTTTGCGGCTAAATTCTTCATCCGCAAAAAACATCGTCCCACGATCTTAAAAGGATCGTCCTCCGATTCTTATGAGCATGACCCATTTGATTCATGATGGGATCATGGCGGAGATTCATGAAATGGCACAGGGGTGGCACGGCCGGTGCTCAAATGGAATCAGCAACCCTGATTCTCTCATGAAACTAAGCGACCTGAAGTCCTCCGGCCACTGGCCCACCCTACTCACCGCATTCCTCTATTTCGACTTTTCGTTCATGGTCTGGACGATCCTCGGACCGCTCGGCAACCAGATCGCGGAAACGCTTAAGCTGAACGCCGACCAAAAAGGCACGATGGTGGCCGTGCCGCTTCTGGGCGGTGCCGTGCTCCGCTTGGTGCTCGGTTTCCTTGCCGACCGCATCGGTTCGAAGATGACCGGCATGATCGCCCAGCTCATCATCATCGCCACGCTCCTCTACGTCTGGCTCTTCCAGATCGATAGCTACGGCATGGTGATCGCCCTCGGCTTCATCCTCGGCATCGCCGGCGCTTCCTTCGCCGTCGCCCTGCCACAAGCCGGCCGCTGGTATCCGCCGAACATGCAGGGCGTGGTGCTCGGTCTCGCCGCCGCCGGTAACGTCGGCGTGGTGATCGACAGCTTGCTCGCCCCGCGTTTAGCCAAGGCATTCGGTCTTTGGAACGTCTTCGGCTTCGCGCTCATCCCGGCCGTGATCACCTTCGTCCTCTACGCGCTGTTTTCGAAGGACGCGCCGGGCACGGTGGCGAAGAAGAAGGTTTCCGATTACTTCCGCCTGCTGAAGGAAAAGGATGCCCATTGGTTCTGCTTTTACTACACCGTGTCGTTCGGCGGTTTCGTCGGCCTGGCGATGTATTACCCGATCTTCTTCCGCACCGAATACGGTTTCGACGCGGTGAAAGCGGCCGACGCCGCAGCGCTCTGCACGCTGGTCGGTGCGATGGTTCGCCCGATCGGTGGCGCGCTCGCCGACCGCATCGGCGGCATTCGCTCGCTGCTCGTACTCTTCGCCGTGGGTGGCACCTTGCTGTTCGCCGCCGCCCTCCTTCCGAGCTTCGGTGCCAAGTTCGCCTGCTTCCTCGGCGTCAGCGCCGCTCTCGGGATTTGCAACGGCTCGATCTTCCAGCTCCTGCCGCAGCGTTTCTCCAAGGACATGGGCATCATGACCGGCCTCGTCGGTTGCGGTGGCGGCATCGGCGGTTTCTACCTCGCCAAGTCGCTCGGCCTGGCAAAGCAATCGCTCGGCTCCAGCTCGATCGGTTTCATCGCCTTCGGGGTCCTCTGCTTCATCGCCGTGGCCGGCCTCGCGATGGTGAAAACCCGCTGGCGCACCACCTGGGGTGCCGCGGCAGACGCCCGCATCTGATTCCATTCTTGTGATCCACACGGCCGGTTGGCCAGGTTCGCGCAAGGCACGGTGCTTCCGTCCTTCCACCTGGCCCACCGGCCCTCTTCTTTTTTCAGGCTTCGCCCCCGCTTTCCGCCTCCATGAAAGTCCGCCACACGCTCTGCGCCCTGCCCCGCGATCACGGGCGGCCTTCCTCCGATGCGGTGTCGTTCGTTTCCTGGGACACCGGCTTTCTCGCCGCGCTCGCCGATGGTGCGGGCACGCGGCCGGAAGCCCGCGAAGCCGCCGAGCACGCGGTTTCCCAAATCGCCACCCATTACCGCACCCATCCGCTCGGCTGGACGCCCGGCAAAGCTCTGCGGGAAACCGTTCGCCTAATCAACCGGACGTTGTGGAACGAATCGCAGGCCCGCTTCGAACGTGCGGAAATGGTCTGCACCCTGGTCGTCGCGCTCTACGACGAGGGCTTGCTCCACGTTCTCAACCTGGGCGACTCCCGGCTTTATTTGCTACGACAGGGAAAACTGGAGCAGCTCACGACCGACGACGTCGACCCGGATTTCCCGATCAAATTGCTCAAAGCTCTCGGTGCGGCCGAATCGCAGAAGCTTTTCACGACGAAGCAGTCGATCGAACCCGAGGACGTGTTGTTTCTTTGCTCCGACGGCGTCCACCATCATCTCGGCGACGATCATTTGCGCGAACTGTTGCTTTCCGGAGCCGCCGCCCGCGCCATCTCCACCCATGCGCGCGACGCTTCGCCCGAGGAAACGCGCGACGATTGCGCGTCGATCCGCATTGATGTCGTTTCGCTCGGCTGGACTGCGAAGCGCGAAGACAGTCAGTTACCCATTCCGGAAAAACTGTCGACCGGTCAAAAGATCGACGGCTGGACCTTGCTGCGTTCCTTCGGTGCCAATGATCGCTGCTGGCTGGCCGAACGCGAAGGCTGCAAGCAAGTGATGAAGTTTGCGCCCGCCGAAGCGACCGACCAAGCCTTCCACACCCAAGCGTTCCTGCGGGAAACCTGGAACGCGATCCGGTTTTCCGAAGATCCTCCGTTCGTCAAAGCCTGGGAGAACCCGGCCCGCAGCGCGCTCTATTATAATATGGAGTTCATCGACGCCCCCGGGCTCCAGTCGATGCTCCGTCAGCGCCACCTGCAAGTCGACGAAACGGTGCAGCTCGGCCTGTTTCTCGTCGATGCATGCATGCGTTTGCTGCGCCACGACCTCGTCCACGGTGACATCAAACCGGAGAACATCCTCGTCGGCTCCTCTTACGATTCGCTGTTTTTCAAACTCGTCGATCTCGGTTCGTGCTGCGAGGTCTTCTCCCACCACTCGCGCGCCGGCACGGCCAGCTATCTCGCGCCGGAGCGCTTCAAGAACGCGCCGATCAGCGAACGCAGCGAAATTTTCTCCGTCGGCGTCACCCTTTACCAAGCGCTCACCGGGCAACTACCGTTCGGGGAAATCGAGCGCTTCCAAACGCCGTCGTTCAAGGAACCGAAGCCGCCGAGCCACGCCAACCCCTTGGTGCCGCCGTGGCTCGACGCCCTGATCCTGCGCGCTTGTTCGATCCAACCGGAACGCCGCTACCAGCACTTCAGCGAGTTGCTGCACGATTTAAATCATCCGCAAAAGATCCGGCCGTGGCATTCCGACCAAGCGCCGTTCATCCAACGTCACCCGCTGGTGTTCTGGAAGCTGATGACGATCTTCTTCGCGCTGCTCTCGTTCTACCTCGCGGTGCAGTTGGTGCGGAAGTGACGCTCTTAAGCCCTAACAGGGCGACATACGAAAGCCCCGATGGGGCAGAAGACTACCGGCCTGCCATTTCTTCAGGAGTGCGATCCGGCATCCCACGCTTTCCGGGTGGCCGCGTCGCTTCGCTCCTTGCCTACCGGCTATAGGCTAATGTCCCTGCTGGGACGCGCAATCTATCGCATTCCTCCACATTTCCCATCGCCACACGACATAACTTGGCGCCTGGGAAGACATTAGCCGCCTCGGAACGAAACTTTTTTCGGGCGCGCTCCGGAATGGCCCATGACTGGCACTAATGAGAAAGACGTGGGTGGATTATCGGCCGTCATTCCAGTCAGCTCAAAAAAGAGTCAAATTGTTCATTTTCAGCTACTTATGATCAATCCGGAAAGGGCGCTGAAAATTCATGAAGGGCTCTCACTTCGCGAATGAAGGCCCGGCTCATGGGAATTCGCAACGGTTTCGTCCCATGGCATGCCCGTCGCTCAATCGAGTTGTCTCCTGCGACAAACTCCCTATGAAAACCGACCACCCCCTCAACCGACGGGATTTCCTTAGTTCCTCTTCGAAAGCCACCGCGCTTGGTCTTTTGGCCGCCGGGTTGCCCGCACGCTGGGCGGGGGCGCAAACCGCTTCCGACGCGCCGGAAACGGCCAACGTCAACTTCGGCATCATCGCGTTGACCGACTGCTCGCCGATCGTCATCGCCCACGAGAAGGGCCTCTTCAAAAAGTACGGGATCAATTCGACCGTCACGAAAGGCGCGAGCTGGGCGGCGATCCGCGACTCGCTTTCCAACGGTGACATCCAGGCGACCCACATGCTCATCGGCATGCCGATTGCCTCGACCATGGGTCTCGGCGGCGCTCCGAAGAAGCCGATGGTCATCCCGTGGATGCTCAACCGCAACGGCCAGTCGATCAGCCTCGCGAACCATCTCAAGGGCAAAGTCGGCGCGGACGCCAAGGCACTCAAGCCGCTCGTCGATGCGGCGAAGGCCTCGGGTAATCCGATGACCTTCGCGATGACCTTCCCGCCTGGCACGCACGCCATGTGGATCCGCTACTGGCTCGCTTCCGGTGGCATCAACCCCGGTGACGCCGCTGGCGCGGGTGCGGACATTTCCCTCATCACCATTCCACCGCCTCAGATGGTGGCGAATATGAAAGTCGGCAAGATGGACGGCTTCTGCGTGGGCGAACCCTGGAACGCCAAGACCATCGCGGATGACATCGGTTTCACCGCCATTAATACCCAGGACATCTGGAAGGATCACCCGGAGAAGGTCTGCGCGTTCACGGAAGAATTCGCGACGAAGAATCCGAAAACGGTGAAAGCCATCCTCAAGGCGCTTCACGAAGCCAGCGTCTGGCTCGACGAAATGAAGAACCGCGAGGAACTCGCGAAAATCGTCAGCGCCGCGACCTACATCAATTGCCCACCGGAAGCGCTGCTCGGTCGCCTGCAGGGCAAATACGACATGGGCGACGGCCGCAAGTTCCGCGACCCGAATTACATGATCTTCAACGAGCGCAACTGCAACTACCCGCAGCCGAAGTACGCCAAGTGGTGGCTCACCCAGCTCCGCCGCTGGGGCTTCACCGACGGTGCCCCGGACTACGAGGGCGTCGCGAAGCAGGTCATGCGCAACGACATCTACGAGGAAGCCATGAAGGAAATCGGCGTCACCCACGGTGGCCTCAGCAATGCGCCTGAGAAGCTGATGGACAGCACCTTCGATCCGAAGGGCGACCTCGAAGCCTACGCCGCCTCTTTCTCGGTCAAGACACTGAAGGGCTAAAAAACCCTTCTCCAACCCGGCCCCGCGGACCGCTCACCCGCGGGGCCATTTCCCTACCTCCGCTTTATGAAGAAACTGCTCGATAAGATTAAGTTCGAAACCCTCCTCCTGCCGCTCGTCGGCATTCTCCTTTGCCTCGGCGGCTGGGCCGTGGTCGCCGGCAAAGCCAAGACTACCACCAAGACCGACGATTGGGGTGACACCATCACCCTCACCACTCGCGAAGGCTTGTCCAAGGATCTGCCATCGCCAGGCGAAACCTGGGAAGCCAGCAAGCCCTACATCGTCGAACCCCTCGCCAAGCGTGGCGAACTCGACCAAGGCATCCTGCGCTTTACCTGGCTCTCGCTGAAACTCGTCGCGCAGGGTTACCTTCTCGCGCTCATCGTCGGCACGCCGATCGGTTTCTTCCTCGGCCTTTCGAAGAACTTCACCAAGGCCTTCGACCCGATCATTCAGATCCTTCGCCCGGTTTCGCCGCTCGCCTGGCTGCCGCTTGGCATGGTCATGTTCAGCGGCATGAAAATCATGGGCGGTGATGGCCGCGTGGCCTTCGGCACCTCGGATGCCGCTTCCCTTTTCACCATCGCCATCTGCGCGATGTGGCCCACGGTTCTCAACACCGCCGTCGGCGTCCGCGCCGTGCCGCAGGATTACCTGAACGTGGCGAAGGTCTTGAAACTCTCGAAGGCGAAGACGCTCTTCAAGATCCTGATCCCTTCCGCGCTGCCTTACATGTTTACCGGCTTCCGCCTGTCGCTCGGTATCGCCTGGCTGGTGATCGTCGCGGTGGAAATGCTGATCGGCAAACCCGGCGTCGGCGGCTTCCTCTGGCAGCAATACAACGCCAACAGCTTCGCCCACATCATCCTCTGCATCCTCACGATCGGGGTGGTGGGCTACGTGCTCGATCGCTTGATGAGCTTGGTCGAAAGCCGCTTCCGCACGGCTTGAGACCGATAGGACCATAAGACTGTTAAGACCTATGGAACCCATCCTCCAAATCTCAGGCGCCGCCAAAGGCTTCGGCCGCGGCAGCCTCCGCAGCACCGTCCTGCGCGATGTGGACCTCACGGTCAACGAAGGCGACTTCGTTTCGATCATCGGTTACTCCGGCACCGGCAAGAGCACACTCATCTCGCTGCTCGCCGGGTTGCTCAAAGCCGACAGCGGCGACGTGCTGATGGAAGGCAAACCGATCCGCGGCGCGAGCCCGGAACGCGGCATCGTCTTCCAGAACTACTCGCTGCTGCCCTGGCTAACGGTGGAGCAAAACATCCGCCTCGCGGTGGATCAGGTGTTTCCCCAAATGTCCGCCGATGAGCGCACCAAGCATGTCGCCCAATACATCGACATGGTGAAACTAACTCCCGCCGCCCACAAGTTCCCGAAAGAACTCTCCGGCGGCATGCGCCAACGCGTGTCGGTCGCCCGCGCCCTCGCGATGCAACCGCGCGTGCTTCTGCTCGACGAACCGCTCTCCGCGCTCGACGCCCTCACCCGCGCCACGTTGCAGGACGAAATCAGCGACATTTGGCAAAAGAACCGCACCACCGTCATTTGGGTCACCAACGACCCCGATGAAGCGATCCTCCTCGCCGACCGCGTGATCCCCCTCCTGCCCGGCAAAAACGGCGCGACCCTCGGCGAAGAGATCCCCGTTTCCATCGAACGGCCGCGTGATCGCCGCAAGATGGCCGAACATCCGGAGTTCAAAAAACTCCGTCACGAGATTGTGCGCGTGCTCAGCGCCGCCAAGCGCAGCCTCGAATCGAACACCACCACCCGCAAGCTGCCGGTCCCCGACATTCTTCCCGAGGACCTGTCCGTGAAACGCGCCTTCGGCCCGAAACCGGCCGCCCGCCGCAGATCCCAACTTCAGAAGGAAGAAATCAAAGTTCCCGTGTCATGAGCGATCGCGCCCCAGCCCTAGAATTGTTCAAGCTGAACAAAACCTACCCCACCCCGAAAGGTCCGGCGGTGATCGTGAAGGACTTCTCGATCAACCTGAAGCGCGGCGAGTTCGTCACGCTCATCGGCCACTCCGGTTGCGGAAAATCGACCGTGCTTTCGATGGTCGCCGGCCTCACCGGCATCACCGACGGCGGCATCATCCTCGACGGCCGCGAAACCACCGAGTCCGGTCCCGACCGCGGCATGGTGTTCCAGTCGCCCTGCCTGCTGCCGTGGATGAGCGCCTTCGACAACGTCATGCTCGGCGTGAATCAGGTCTACTACACCGCCAGCGCCACCGAACGGAAGGAACTGGCCGAATACTACCTCAGCGTCGTCGGCCTCGGCGACGCGATGCACAAGTATCCGGCCGAGCTTTCCCAAGGCATGCGCCAGCGCGTCGGCATCGCCCGGGCCTTCGCCTTGCAGCCGAAAATGCTGCTACTCGACGAACCCTTCGGCATGCTCGACTCGCTGACGAAGATCGAGTTGCAACAAGTTCTCCTCGATCTGTGGCGGCGAAACAAGCTCACCACCCTCATGGTGACCCACGACGTCGACGAGGCGATCTACCTCTCCGACCGCGTCATCATGATGACCAACGGCCCGGAAGCGACCCTTGGCGAGATCCTGGAGGTCGATTTCCCCCGGCCTCGCCAGCGCGAAATGGTCATCAACGACCCGCTTTTCCAAGCTTACCGGAACCACCTGGTCTCCTATCTGACCGAGCGTGCCCACCTCCGGAACGAGCCCCGAACCTTCAATAAGGAAAATCTTCTCACATTCTCGGGCAGCCCAGCGGAGGCCCAGGACGAGCACCAGACCGCGGCGGCCTGATCCACGGGTCGCCGCGATCTGGACATAACTCATTCCCTCTCAACTGATTGAGGGGGAATTTCTTTTTTCGAGCTGAGGCATGACCGCGAACCATGACCGGCTTTCATGCATGGGATGACGCAATCTCAGTGCGATTCATGCCAAGCTTTTGGCCCGTGTGCACGCGCCCTGCTTTTCAGCTCATGAACCTGGCAATTCCCATGAGCAGCATCACCACCTTACCAACGACCGATTTCAACGAAGACCAGAAGGCTTACCTTTCCGGCTTCGTGCTCGGCGTGCTCAATCGCAATCAATTGCCCTTCCTCGGCCAGCTCGCCGACGGACGCTTCACTCACGAAAACGGCCCCGGCGTCGCCGAAAATGTTCACGGCACCCCGATCGAGGACCTCTGCCGTGAAGAACGCGTCAAATACGAGCGCCACGGTCTGGATTCCTACGACGCGATTCTCGCGAACTCCGCCACCGGCGAATTCCCGAAGGACGGCGACGTTTTCCGCTACAAGTTCCACGGACTGTTCTACGTCACCCCGGCCGAAGAAGCGATCATGCTCCGCTGCCGCGTGGCCGGTGGCGCGCTCGATGCTCGCCAGTTCCGCGCCCTCGCCGGGATCACCCGCGACCTCGGCAACGGTTTCCTCGACATGACCACCCGCGCGAACGTCCAGGTCCGCGGCATCATGCCCGCTGGCGCGCCGGAAGTGCTGATGCGCCTGAGCGAAGCCGGCCTGACTTCCCAAGGTGCCGGCGCGGACAACGTGCGCAACGTCACCGCCACCCCGACCACCGGCTTCGACCCGGACGAGTTGATCAACGTGATGCCCTTCGCCCGCGCGATGCATCACTACATCCTCAAGAACCGCGACCTCTACGGTCTGCCGCGTAAGTTCAACATTTCCTTCGACTCAGGTGGCGTGGTTTCCGTTTGCGCCGACACCAACGACATCGGTTTCCAAGCGGTTCGCGTTGGCGAAAACGACCTCGGTCTCGCACCGGGCGTCTATTTCCGCATGCAACTCTGCGGCATCACCGGTCACCGCCAGTTCGCCAGCGACTCCGGCGTGTTGCTAACTCCGGAGGAAACCATTCCAGTCGCCGCCGCCCTGCTCCGCGTGTTCATCGAAAACGGCGACCGCACCAACCGCAACAAAGCTCGCCTGAAGTACCTCGTCGATGACTGGGGCGTGCCAAAGACGCTCGAAGAAACCCAGAAAAAGCTCGCCTTCCCGCTGCGTTACTTCCCGCTCGAAAACTGCGAAGTGCCCGCGCCGAAGATCAAGCACGGCCACCTCGGCATCCACACGCAATCCGACGGTCGCTTCTATATCGGCGTCCTCATGCCGGTCGGCCGCATCACGGTCGAACAAGCGAACGCCCTCGCCGACATCGCCGAGAAATACGGCAACGGCGACATCCGCCTGACGGTCTGGCAAAACGCGATCATCCCGAACATTTCCGAGGAGAACCTCGAAGCCGCGAAAAAGGCGATCCTCGCCTGCGGCCTCGCCTACTCCGCGACCTCGGTTTCCGGCGGCCTCGTCGCCTGCACCGGCAACAAGGGTTGCAAATACGCTTCCGCCGACACCAAGGGCCACGCGCTTTTCCTCGGCGCTTACCTTGAGACCCGCGTGGTGCTCGATCAACCGATCAACATCCACTTCACCGGTTGCCCGCACTCCTGCGCCCAGCACTACATCGGCGACATCGGCCTGATCGCCACCAAAGTGAAGATGCCCGATGGCGAGTCGGTGGAAGGCTACAACATCGTGCTTGGTGGTGGCACCGACGACACCCAGCGGATCGCCCGCGAAGTCTGGAAGAGCATTCCGTTCCAAGAGGTTCCATCGCTCATCGAATCGCTCCTTAAGACCTACGCCGCCACGCGCGAAGGCGACGAAACGTTCAACGTCTTCGCCAATCGCCTGTCGGTCGACGAACTCAAGTCGCTCCTTGGCAACACCGCCGCCGCTTAAACCCCTTACCTGGAACAAGCCATGTCCTTCACTCTTCCCACCGAAGCGCCGTTCAACGAAACCCAGCGCATGTGGCTGAAAGGCTTCTTCGCCGGTCTCGGCCTGGGCAACACGCCCGCCGCCGAAGCCGCGCCGGAAGTCGCGGGCGAACCGCTCGCCATCCTCTGGGGCTCCCAAACCGGCACCGCCGAAGCGTTCGCGAAACAACTCGCGAAAAAAGCGAAAGCCGCTGGCTTCAGCCCGAGCATTCACGATATGTCTTCGGTCGAGCCTTCCACGCTCGTTTCGATGAAGTCCGTCGCGATTCTCACCAGCACCTATGGCGACGGCGAACCGCCGGACAACGCGGCCGCCCTTCACTCGGCGATCATGGCCGCAGAAGGCAACATCCTCGAAGGCGTGCAGTTCAGCGTGTTCGCCCTCGGCGACTCGAACTACCCGGCGTTCTGCCAATGCGGCAAAGATTTCGACACGAAACTCGAAACGCTCGGCGCTAAACGCCTTGCGCCGCGTGTGGACGGCGACAGTGACTTCGACGCCCCCTTCGCGACCTGGTCGGAATCGCTTCTTGGCTCCCTCGTGGGAGAAAGCACCGCTGCATGAAAACCCTCGGCACAGCGCGGGAAATCAAAAAGACAGAGGTCCTTCGGACGCTCATCGACGATCTTCTCGCCGAACAAAAAACGCTGCAGACTCCGGTCGCGCGTTTTGCCGAGATTCATGACCGCGAGCCCGACCTCGCCCCTCACTACCGCAACCTCATTCCGCTCAGCGCGCCCGGCCCGGGTGAGCAATACGCGTTTGAGGTTTCGCTCGATCGCTGCACGTCCTGCAAAGCCTGCGTCGCCGCCTGCCACTCGCTCAACGGTCTTGATGACGATGAAGCGTGGCGCGACACGGGTTTGCTGGTGGGCGGCAAAGAAGAACCCGGCTGGCAGCAAACCATCACGTCGGCCTGCCATCATTGCGCCGATCCGGGTTGCATGACCGGTTGCCCGGTGGGCGCTTACGAAAAGGAAGCGGACACCGGCATCGTCCGTCACCTCGACGACCAATGCATCGGTTGCTCGTATTGCCTGCTGAAGTGCCCCTACGACGTTCCGAAGTATTCGAAAAAGCGCGGCATCGTTCGCAAGTGCGACATGTGCCAAGGCCGCCTCGCGGCGGGTGAAGCTCCGGCTTGCGTGCAAGCCTGTCCGACCGGCGCGATCCGGATCGTGAAACGCAGCATCGAGGAAATCCGCGCGGAAGGTGCTGCCAACGAAGGCTTCCTCATCGGTGCGCCCCTGCCGAAAACGACCCGTCCGTCGACCAAGTATGTCGGCCGTCACGTGCCAACAACCGCGAAGCCGGCCGATCAGGAATCGCTAGTGCCGCAACACGCGCACTGGCCGCTGGTGCTGATGCTCACGTTGACCCAAGCGGGCCTCGGTCTTTCGGTCGCTTCCAGTTTCTTCGCGAATTTTGCCGCGGCGATCACCGGCGCGATCCTTTTCATGGGCGGTATGGCCGCCTCGATTCTGCACCTCGGCCGACCGATGGGCGCGTGGCGCTTTTTCCTCGGCCTACGCACGAGCTGGCTCTCTCGGGAAATCCTCGCGTTCTCCATCGTCGCGCCGCTCGTGTTGCTCACTCCGGTTCTGCCCTTCGCCGGCAAACTGACGCCATCGTTGCCCGAACCGGTCGCTTCGATCGTCACGGCTTCACTGCCATTCTTCGCACCGGTTTTCGCCCTGCTCTCGCTGATCGCGGTCTTCACCTCGGTGATGATCTACGTCGACACGCACCGCGTTTCGTGGCGCTTCAGCGTCACGGCGACTCGCTTCTTTGGCACTTCGATGGTCTTCGCCGCGCTGGCGATTCCGATGATGCACGATTCACCGCTGATGCGCGTAATCCCGGCGTTCGCGATTCTTGCCAAGTTCTTGTTCGTGGAAGTGCGCGGCCATCAATACGCGCTCGACCGGAAATGGTCGCCCGACCGCCATACCGCACGGATCCAGCTCGGGCCGCTGCGTTTGGTCACCGCGGTTCGACTGATCAGCTCGTTGTTGGCGGTGACGCTCGGGTTTATCTCGCCCTGGCTCGCGCTGCCGCTGCTAGTGATTGCGGAGCTGACCGAACGTCAGCTATTCTTCCAATCCGTCCACGCCCCGAAAATGCCGGGTGGTGTGGCGAACTGATCTTCCGCCGTGCTGCCGCCCTTCAAACAACACCAAGGTCCTCTAACAGCCGAACTGCTGCGCGAACCCGGCCGTTTCGGCCTCGGCCAAGTGCCCGCCGCTGCCGTTCCGGATGCCATCACGAACGCGATCTGCGGATTCTGCTCCACCGGTTGTTGCCTGCGTCTTCATTTGAAGGACGGCGAAGCGGTCGGCCTGACGCCGGAGGTGCGCTATCCGGTCAATCTCGGCATGGCTTGCCCGAAAGGCTGGGAAGCGCTCACCGTGCTCGACGCTCCCGACCGTGCGATCAAACCGCTTTGGCGCGATGCCTCCGGCAGCCGTCATGCGATTTGCTGGGACACCGCGCTGGAGGAAATGGTCTATCGCTTCAAGGAAATCCAGGAGAAGCATGGCCAACATAGCCTCGCGTTCATTTCCACCGGTCAAATTCCTTGCGAGGAAATGGCGTTCCTCGGCGCGCTGGCGAAGTTTGGCATGGGCATGAAGCATGGCGACGGCAACACGCGCCAGTGCATGGCCACCTCGGTGGTCGCCTACAAGCAGGCCTTCGGCTTCGACGCGCCGCCTTACACCTACGCCGATTTCGAGGAATCCGACGTGCTGGTTTTCGTCGGCGCAAATCCAGCGATCGCGCACCCGATCCTCTGGCAGCGCGTGCTTTCGAACCGTCGCTCGCCCGAGATCATCGTGATCGACCCACGGCGAACGGAAACCGCCCAATCGGCGACGCAGCACATCGCGTTGAAACCGAAAGGCGACCTCTGGCTACTCTACTCGCTCGCCCATTGCATCATTCGCGATGGCCGGGTCGACGACGATTTCCTCGCCGCCCACACGACAGGTTTCGACGACTTCGAGAATTTCCTCACCGCCTACGCGCCCGAAGCGGTGGCGTCTCACACCGGCCTTGCACCCGACGAGATCGAAGCGCTGGCTCGTCTCGTTTCCGATCCGTCCAAGCGCGTCTCGTGGTGGTGGACGATGGGCGTGAACCAGTCTTACGAAGGCGTTCGCACCGCTCAGGCGATCATCAACCTCGCGTTGATGACCGGCAACATCGGCAAGCCTGGCACCGGGGCGAATTCGATCACCGGCCAGTGCAACGCGATGGGATCGCGTTTGTTCTCGAACACGACAAACCTACTCGGCGGCCACGATTTCTCCTACCCCGCGCATCGTAGCAAAGTCGCCGACATTCTGGGCATCGACGAAGACCTGATCCAAAAGGAAGTCGGCTGGGCCTACGACCAAATCCTCGACGGCATCGATCGGGGCGAGATTAAAGGTCTGTGGATCATCGCCACCAACCCGAACCATTCCTGGATCAACCAGAGCCGGTTCAAGGAATTGCGCGATAAGCTCGAATACCTCGTCGTGCAGGACATGTACGAATCTACCGAGACCGCCGAACTCGCCGATCTCCTCTTGCCCGCCGCCGGCTGGGGCGAAAAGGAAGGCACATTCATCAACTCGGAACGCCGCATCGGCGTGATCCGTCCGGTGCGTAAACCCCCGGGACAGGCCTTATCCGATTTCCGCATTTTCCGCCTGATCGCCAACGCGTGGGGTTGCGGCGAACTTTTCGAAAAATGGACCTCGCCGGAAGCGGTGTTCCGCCTGCTTCAACAACTCAGCGCAGGACAACCGTGCGACATCACCGGTATCGACGGCTATGCGGCGATCGACGCCGCGGGCGGCATCCAGTGGCCTTTTCCCAAGGAAGGCGGAGATACCACTCGCGAACGACGTCTTTTCGCCGACTGGAAATTCTACACGCCCGACGGCAAGGCGAAGTTCTTCTTCGACGCCCCCGCCGAATCGCTGCCGGAGCCGACGGACAAGGATTACCCGTTCCTCCTGCTCACCGGTCGCGGCAGTTCCAGCCAATGGCACACTGAAACGCGCACCGCAAAATCGGCGATCCTGCGCAAGCTTTCGCCCGTCGGCCTGCATGTCGAGATTCACCCGCAGGACGCCGCCAAGCTCGGCATCGCCGAAAAGGACGAAGTGGAAATCATCAGCCGCCGCGGCAAAGTCGTCGCCACGGCGTATGTCACCTCCGTCGTGCAACGCGGACAGGTATTCCTGCCCATGCACGACCGCGAAGTGAACCGCCTCACCCACGCCAGCTTCGACCCGAACTCCCGCCAGCCGTCCTACAAGGCAAGCGCCGTTGCCGTGCGGAAGGTGGAATAAACCGCTGATGAACGCGGAGCTAATGGATTTCAAAACCACGAAAAACACGAAGGGGCACGAAATCAGCACCCTTTCGTGAAATTTGGTGTCTTTCGTGGTTCTCTTCATTTGCACCATTCACTCGATTCGCGGTTCCTATTTAACACCGTTGTTCGGCCATGCCCCTGATTCGTCATCTCTACCTCTCTCCCGGCCATAATTACTTCGGCCATCACGGGCAAGCGGCGGGCACACATGAGATCGAAGAGCGCTACGCCATCGAACTCGTCGCCGGAAGTGGCATCCGCGAGGATCGCTTCTTCGACTTCAAACCCGACTACAAAGGGCAGATCACCTTCTTCGACCAAGCCATCGTCGACGCCGTTCGCAAACACGCAGACAACCCCTCGCTTCCCTCCTCCGCGTTCCGTCGCAACGTCATTCTGGAAGGCGTCGATCTCAATTCCCTGATCGGCAAAACCTTCCGCCTCGGTGAAGTGCTCCTTCAAGGAACCGAAGAATGTCGGCCGTGCTACTGGATGGACGCAGCCTGCGGCAAACCCGGCACTGAGGACCTACTCAAAGGCCACGGCGGTCTGCGCTGCCGGATTCTCGAAGGTGGGTGGTTGCGAAAGGGCGAGGTGGAAGTTGTTCTCGCTGAATGAGTCGCCACTGGGACCGCGGACTTTAGTCCGCATCGTTTTCCCGGTCTGATGGGGCGGACTAAAGTCCGCGGTCCCAGTGATGCTCACCCCCCCAAATAGCTCATCTCCGCCTTGTGCGTCGGCGCATCGAGCCCGCCACGCAGTTCCGAATAACGATCCTCTCGTCCGCCCCAGATCGAACCAAACGTGGCCGCGAGCACGGCATCCGACGCCCCACCCCGCAGCAGCGATCTCAGATCGTGACCCGATCCGGCGAATAAACAGGTGTAGAGCTTTCCTTCCGCCGACAGACGCAAGCGCGAGCAATCGCCGCAGAACGGCGTGGTCACCGACGCGATCAAGCCGATCTCGCCCTTGCCATCGGCGTGACGGAAACGCAGGGCCGTTTCGCCCCTTCGTCCGCCGGGTTCTTCGACCAGCGGAAACTCTCGACGGATCAGCGTGAGAATCTCATCGGCCGTGACGACTTCCGCACGCTGCCAGCCATTCGTTTCACCGACGTCCATGTATTCGATGAAACGCAGCGTCAGATCGTTCGCATGCGCCCAGCGGACCAGCGGCAGAATCTGATCTTCGTTCCACCCCCGGCGAATCACCGCGTTCACTTTCACCGGCAGGCCGAACACTTGAGCGGCTTCAATTCCCGCCAGCACACGGGAAACATCCGCGCCGGTGCCGTTCATCCGACCGAACACTTCCGGATCAAGCGCGTCCAAACTGACCGTCACCCGCTTCAAGCCCGCCAGCGCCAGCGCCTCCGCCTTATGCGGCAGCATCACGCCGTTGGTCGTCAGGGCCAGATCGGGCGCGCCGGGGATCGTCGCGAGAAAGGCGACCAGATCCTCGATCCCTCGACGCAGCAGCGGTTCGCCGCCGGTCAGACGCAGCTTGCGCACGCCGAGCGACACCGCGACGCGGGCGACCCGCTCGATTTCCTCGAAGGTCAGCAACTGGTCCTTCGGCAAAAACGGGTGGTCCACTCCGAATTGGTCGGACGGCATGCAATAGACGCAGCGGAAATTACAACGATCGGTCACCGAAATCCGCAGATCTCTCAGCGGACGTTGGAACCGGTCGACACACGAACTCATGCCGGAAACCTGTCGCAATCGTCGCGCCATGCCACGCGAAAATCCACCTCGCCTGCCATGATTCCCTCCTGCTTCCGCCATTCGGTGCATTCATCGCCAACCGCCGCGCAGGCTTGACCCGAAGGCTTTGGAGGGGCACGCAGAGAGCGAATGCAATCGCCTGTCACCGCCGGGGAAGCCAGCCGACTGATCGCCGAAGCGCTTCGACCGCTTGGCGAGGAAACGGTGCCGCTCGCCGCCGCGTGCGGTCGCGTCCTGCGTGAACCGCTCGTCGCCGATCGCCCACAGCCGCCGTTTCGGCGCGCGACGATGGATGGCATCGCGTTCGCTTCCTCCACGCTGACCAGCAACCGCGTGAAACTCGCCGGCTTGCACGCCGCGGGCGATCCGCCGCCTCGGCCGATCAAGGCGGGCGAAGCGTGGGAAATCATGACCGGCGCTGCCGTGCCGGACGATTGCGACTCGCTCGTGCCTTACGAGGAAATCGAAATCGCGAGTGGCCACGCCGATATCACCAGCGAAATCGTTCCCGGCCAATTCATCCATGCCACAGGCAGCGATGCCGAAGCGGGCGACTTGCTCGTTTCGCCCGGCGCGAAAATCGGCCCGGTCGAACTCGCCATCGCGGCCTCGATCGGTAAATGCGAACTCCGCGTTTCCAAACTGCCCGTCATCACGATTCTCACCACGGGCGACGAAGTCATCCCGGTCGACGACACCCCGCAGCCATGGCAGATCCGTCGCTCGAACGGCCCGATGCTGGAAGCGCTTTTACTCGGTCTCGGCTTTCCTCAGGTGACCGTTCAGCATTCGCCCGACGACGAAACGGCCCTCGCCACGCTCGTCGATGAAGCGCTCGCTACGAGTGATCTTGTTCTCCTCTGCGGTGGCATTTCCAAAGGCAAACGCGACCACGTCCGCCCGGTCTTGGAAAGCCGCCTCGGTTCGCCCGTCCTCCACGGCGTCTGGCAGCGTCCGGGCAAACCCCTCGCCTTCTGGGCTGGGAAAACGCCGGTCTTCGCCCTGCCAGGCAATCCCGTCTCGGTGCTCGCGACGTTCACCCGCTACGTCCGCCCGGCACTCGATTTGCTCCAAGGCAACGGACCAGCCTCACCGGTCGGGTTCCCCCTCGCGCAGCCGGTGCGTCCCCTTCCCAAACTCACCTGGCTGCTTCCTGCCCGCCTCAACGAACAAGGTCGCGCGATTCCCATGCCGCCGCAAAACTCCGGCGACTTCATTTCGATCGCCCGCGCCACCCATCTCCTTGAAATTTCTCCCGGCGGCGAAACGCTTCCTTCCGGTCACCCAATTCCCGTCTACCCTCTTCCTAATTTCAATCCCATGGGCCTTTCCCACATCAACGAATCGAACCAGGCCGCGATGGTCGATGTTTCCGGCAAAACGATCACCGTTCGCGAAGCCACTGCCGAAGCGCGCATCACCGTGAACGATGCGGTTGCCGCTCAATTCAACGGCACCGAACTGGTTTCGAAAAAAGGCCCGGTATTCCAAACCGCGATCCTCGCCGGAGTGATGGGCGCGAAGCAAACGCCGTCGCTCATTCCGCTGTGCCATCCGCTGCCGCTGGATAACTGCAAGTTCGACATCACCTTCGCCGGCAATGAAGCGGTGATCCGCTGCACCTGCAAAACCACCGGCAAGACGGGCGTGGAAATGGAAGCGCTTACCGGCGCTTCGGTGGCATCGCTCGCGTTCTTCGACATGATCAAGGCACTCGACCCCGCCGCCGTGATTCATTCGATTCGCGTGCTGCAAAAAACCGGCGGCAAGTCCGACTTCAACGCACCCACGGCATGAGCCTGAACATTCTCATCCTCGTCGGTGGACTGAGCGAACGCATGGGTCGCGACAAGTCGACGATCGAACGCCCCGATGGCACTCGGCAGATCGATCACGTCGTCGCGCTCGCGAAAGGGTTCAGCAGCTCCGTATATCTCTCCAGCCGCGACAACACCGATCGCGGCACTGGTTTGCCTGTGATCGCCGATCTGCATCCGGGCGATGGTCCGGTCGGCGCGCTAGCTTCGGCGGCGGCGGCCAAGCCCGGCGAACCGTGGCTGGTGCTCGGGTGTGATCTCTTCCTGCTCGATGCGGAAACGCTGCGCTTCGTGCTCGAAAAACGCGACCCGGCTCGCAAAGCCACCGCGTTCCGCAATCGCATTGATGAAAAGCCAGAGCCACTCTGCGCGATCTACGAGGCTTCCGCGATGTCCACCGCGGGCGAAGCGATTCGGAACGGCGAATTCTGCGCCCGGCATTTTCTTGAAAGCCTTGAGCCGTTGGCCCTCGACCTACCGCATCCCGCCGCATTGGACAACGCCAACACGCCCGCCGAACTCAACGAGGCATTCGCCAAACTTCAGCACGACGTAAAATCGAAGCCGGTGCAGATTCTCTACTTTGCGGCACTTCGCGAAGCGCGGGGCGAATCGTCCGAGACTGTTGAGACACTCGCCTGCACCGCCGCCGGACTCTACGAAGAGCTTCGCTTCCGTCATCGCCTGCCGCTGCGCGCGGAAACGTTGCGCGTCGCGCGCAATGGCGAGTTTACGGGTTGGGATGCGCCTGTGGAAACGGGTGATGAGTTCGTGTTCATTCCGCCAGTCGCGGGTGGCTGATCCTCTAGGTCCTATACGTCTTATAAGTCTCATAGGACCTATTTTCTAAAAGCTCCGATGTTCAAAATCTCCACCACTCCCCTCGACACCGCCGCCATCCTCGCCCGCGTGGAAGATCCCACTTGCGGGGCGCTCGTCACCTTCGAAGGTCGCGTGCGAAATCACCACCGCGGACGCGACGTGCTCCGGCTTGATTACGAGGCGTTTCCCAGCATGGCGGAATCCGAAGGTAACAAGATCGTTTCCGCCGCGTTGGAGAAATTCGACGTGCACGCGATCTCCTGCGTGCACCGTACCGGCTCACTCACCATCGGCGACATCGCGGTGGTGGTCGCCGTTTCCGCCGCGCATCGCGATGCGGCGTTCGACGCCTGCCGTTACGTAATCGATGAGCTGAAGGCGACCGTTCCGATCTGGAAAAAAGAGTTCTACACCGACGGCACCGACGAGTGGACCGGCTGCGAAGCGTGCGCCAAGCACGGCCACGTTCATTGAAGCTCTTCCAAGCGCTTCTTGCACCAGGCCAGCCCTTCCTCGTATTCCGGGTTCTTTGGCCGAGTGCTGACGAGCCGCTCCCATAACGCCATCGCTTCCCTCAGCGTTTGTTTCGCTTCCTCCGGCTTTTTGGAGGCAAGCTGGGCGTTGGCCAAATCGCCGAGCAAATAAGCAAGCGAGCGACGGATTTGCTCGGGCGTCACTCCAGACGAATCACCCGACACCTCCAACAACTTCAACGCGTCCCGGGCTTGCAGTAAGCAACCGAGCGCTTGACTGCGAGATTCATCGCTGGTGCCAAGCGTGCCGCCTTTTTGCCATTGAAGTAGAGCAATCCGAAACGCGGCGACTTTCGACCCATCGATCGCGCGGGCGGCGTCGAGTGAGCGAATCCCTTCGTCCAATAACTTCGCCGCTTCTTCGGTTTGCCCGCGATCCCGCAATAGCGCCGCCTTGGTGCCCATTTCGATTCCAAGCTGAAGCATTGCCGCTTGATGTCCGGGATTTTCCTGAAGCACGGCTTCCAACAAAGCGATCGCTCGCGAGTTCTGAAGTTCCGCAGAAGCCGCATCGCCGGTCTTGAGCGCCGCTTGAGCAATTGCCCCATAGCAACCGGCTAACTCCAATCGCAGGCCGATGTCGCGCGGGTTTTGCTCCACGAGCTTCACCAGCAAACCCGTGGCTTGGATGCGCACTTCCTTCGCGTCGCCGAAACTGCCCATGCCTTCCAAAATCGCGGCGGCGGAAAGGTAGCTATCGGCCATGGCGGAACGCAGCAACGCGATCCCGGGATGGCGTTCGGACAGCCGGTTCAGCGCCTGCGTCGCCCGCATCGATTGCTCCAACGCCTTTGCTTCCTCGCCCCGCGTGGCGAGCAGTTTGGCTTCTTGGAAATCGAGCACCGCGACCAGTTGCTCCAGCCGGTCGACATCCACTTCCGCCTTGGGTAATTCGCCCAAAGCCTGACGGGCGAGGGCGAACGCCTCCGCCGTTTTCGCATCGCCGTTTTCCTGAAGTCGCAGGGCCAAACGAAGTCGATCGGTCGCCAACCTCAATCGAAGCTCAGGATCGCGTGGTTTATCTTTCCACGCCTCGATCGCTTGATCGAGTTTTTGCCCCGCCGTAGCGACATCGCCGCGCGACAGCGAGATCTCCGCCAACGCGAGCAACGCATTGCCACGTTCACCGGCTAAGGATGGTGTGCGGTCCACCGTTTTCAAAAGCTCCTCGTAATGCCGCTCCAACCGCTGGAGCCGCACTTCCCTGCCATCCAGCGGCGGAAGCTGACGCGCATCCTGTTCCATCGCCCAGCCGAACAAGCGGTCCGTCATCTCCTGGGAGGCGGTGAACCGTGCAATCACGGGATCGTGATCCTCCATCGCACGGCGTTCCCGGGCAATCGCTTGGTCGCGTTCGAGATTCGCTTGGATGACTTTCGCTTCGGCCACCCTAGCCGCTTCCTCACCGCGCTGCCGTTCTTCGGAGAGTTCCTGCGCGAGCCGCCGGCCATCCATCCAGAGCCAAGCGCCGTAACCCGCCGCACCTATCGCGAGCAACCCCATGAGCACGGCGAGCGCTTTCGCAATCGCCAACGCCTTCCCATCGCCGGTCCGAGGAGGCTCCATTCCGTCCAACCTAACGGCGAACCGGGCGTTTCGCCACGGAGAATCTCAACTCCTGTTTATCTTGGAAAAAGGAACCACGGATGAACACCGATGAACACGGATGCGATCCATTTTTCAAACCACGAAAAACACGAAAGGGGCACGAAATCAGACCTTTCGTGAAATTTCGTGCCTTTCGTGGTTCCTCTTAGTTTTTCTCCCTCACCACTCGGACCGCGACGCACTCGGTGTCCGGGAGGATGAACTTTTCCACCACGATCTCGACCCGTCTGAGCGGATGTTTTTCGAGCAAATGCCGGGCGCAGTCGGTCGCCAGCGTCTCGATCAGGCAACGCGAGCGTTCGGCGGCAAGTGCCTGCAATTCCTTCGCCACGGCATAATAATCCACCGTCCAGGCGATGTCGTCATCGAGGTCATCGAAGCCACTGGAAGGCGTCATCACCACGCTGAGCAGCAATTCCTGCGGCTCGGCGCGTTCCTCGTCGGGCACGCCGATGTGGGTGCTCACGCGAAGTTTCCGAATCTCGATGGTGTCGGAGGGGGTCATGACAACAGGTTGCGTTCGATGGCTTCCATCAACAGAACGCGGGTGGGTTGATTCAAATCGAGCGAAAGCGCTTCCGCCGGGTCCAGCCAAAGGAAATCTTCCGCTTCGTCATTGAGTTGCACCGCGGTCGAGCGCGCACGGGCGACGTAGTTGAGCAGCAGGAAATGTTCCGGTCGCTGGAACTCGGGCGAATCGATGCAGTCCTGCACGAGGGCGAATTCGATATCGTCGATTTCCAGCGCCGTTTCTTCGCGCATCTCGCGTCGCAGGGCATCGAGCGACGTTTCGCCGCGACGGATTTTCCCGCCGGGAATCCCCCAGCGATGGCCCCACTTGTGGGTGCGAACCATCAGCACCTTGCCGTGGCCATCGTGCAACAACGCGCCGACCGTCGGGATCGGTCGCGGCGCGGGAACGTTCCGTCCGAAAAGCGCGCGCAACACGCCGAGGTCCGGCACGGTGAGATCCGGGCGAACGGATGCGAGCGGTTCGGCGTGGGTGTAGCCGGTGAGCACCGCGATCGACGAAACGCCGCCGTGACGGGCGGTTTCGATGTCGTGCGTCATGTCGCCGATGAAAGCCGTTTCGCCCGCGTCGAGTTTGTGCGTTTCCAGGATGTGGTGGATCACCTCGCGCTTGTCGACGACGCCCGCATAGGTCGCTTCAAAAAACGACTCTAAGCCGAACGCCTGAAGCTGCTGGTGAAACGCCTCCTTGTGCATGCTAGTCAGCACGAAGCAGCGCACGCCGTGTTCGGCGCACCATTCGAGCTTTTCACGCGCATGCGGGAGGACGAACACCTCCGCCTTCGAGCCGTGAAACGCCGGGCGAAAACGATCTTCCAATTCTTCCAGCGGCACACCCGGCAGGAATTCCTCGTAGAACTCGCGATACGGCAGGCGGAAATGACGACGAAACGCGTCGCGGTCGAGCGGGTCGCGACCATAGCTCTGGAAAACGAGGTTGGTCGCCTCGATCACCGGGCCGAGGTCGTCGACGAGCGTGCCCGACCAATCGAAGATGAGATTGCGGAACATGGCGAAAAAAGTTTCAGCCGGTTTGGAAACGAATCGAGCGCACCCGGTCACCGAGCGCCTCACGGATGCGTTTGAGCAGCATCGGTTTCATCTGCTCCAAATGAAAACGCATCGCCGGCTGGGCGACGCGTAGCACGAGATGGCCGTCTTTCACCGAGACCGGCTCGGTGTGGCGCGCGATGAATTCGCCCGCGAGTTCCTTCCACGCACCACGGACCTGATCCTCATCGAGCCCTTCGGCCGCGCCGGTTTGCGTGAGAATCGCCCGGATGAACTTCTCCGGCAGATGAATCCGGCCATTCAGATCGGCCGGTTCGTCCGCACCCCGCCATTCGCGCAGGATTTCCTCGCGGATCCTGCGGATGCGGGATTTCTCGCTCATGGCGCGGGAAAATTCAGTCGTCGCCGTCGTTGCCGATCGCCTCGACCGGGCAGCCTTCCATTGCTTCGACGCACTGGGCGGCTTCGTCGTCGTTCGCCGGTTGCTTGTAGACGTAGGAGTAGCCCTCGTCGTCGGCGCGGGTGAAGTTCGCCGGCGCGGTTTCGCGGCAGAGGTCGCAGTCGATGCACTGGCTGTCGACGTAGAACTTGCCGGGAGTGTTTTCAGGATTGCGGTCTTCGCGGTCGGCCATTCGATGAAAAAGGTTGCTGACGTGTGGATGGACTCGCGCAGGGCGGGTTGCAATGCGTTTTTTCCGCTACGAAACCTACCGCAGCCTCCCGAAATATTTTTAGCCGCAAAAAAGCGTAAAAGACGCAAAGGAGAAAAAAACGAATCCTGCTTCGAACAATGGGCACAATGCAGCCGCATTTCATCCCCGCTCCACTCAAACGAAAACTCTGATCATTCAATTTTTGCCATTTTTGCGCCTTTTTGCGGCTAAAAACTCTTCGCCGATCATGCGCTTCCAACGCCACTTCCCCCTTTCCAAGCCTTGGTCCTCTTTTTAAACACGGTGACCGCTTCGCCATGACTTCCGATCCCAACGACCCCGACGCAGGCCCGATCCCCACGCCGCCCGCGCATGCCGATGGCACGAAGGAATCGAGCGAAGAAGAACTCTGGGACGATCTAGAGGGAACACCGGCCGCGACTCCGCTGATTCCGGTCAACCGGGCGAAGCCGGACCTTTCCTCCCCGCCGGTACAGGTGGGCAAGGCCATCGAGCAACAACCGCGGCAAGTAGGCGACGCCCGCATCAACCCGTCCGGAAAACCCAAATCCCGCTTTCAAAGCGATCCCCATCGTGTGGGAGCGCTCGGCGACATCGGTGAACTGGACACGAGCGATTGGGAAGATGCGCCTGGCCAAGCGGTCGAACCCTCTCCCATTCCCGCCGCCATTCTTCCGCCGCCCATCGCGACTCCCGCTCCCCCGCCGGTGGAAGCTCCCTTTGTCGTAGAAACCCCGACCCCGACCGCCACGATTCCTGCGGCGGAGAAACCGGAAGCGGCCCGGGAAAGTTCACCCGCTCCTAAACGCCCCGTACTCAGTGCCGTGGAAAAAGGCGGATTGGCCCTGCTGGCGATCCTCCTGATCCTTGCCGCTGTGGCGTTTGTGATCGCTTCGTGGCAACGCCTGCCCGCCAACCCGACCCGCGCGGAAGCAGCCGATTTCCCGGTGAAAGGAAAAATCGTCACGATCAACCAAGCGACGACCTTCTGGCGGGTGCCCACCGAACAAGACCGCGTCCGCCGCGAAACGAAGATGATTCCGGTGCTCTCGCTGGAGGTAGAGGGTGGACCTGCCGGTCTGCGCATTTTCTTCCGCAACGCGCAAAACGAAGTGGTCGGCGATTCCGTCACCCGCACCGTTCAAGCGGGCACGTTCGAGTTCGCCGCGACTTCCGGCTTCGAAGCCGATGGCATGCACGCCGCTTACCGCACGGGCGAAAGCGAACCGTGGAAAGTCGAGGTGTTCGAAGCCCCCACCGCCGATTCCCCACGCCAGGAGTTCCACAAACTCCTCGAAGTCCCCATTTCACCCGACCGTCGCTGATCTCATGTCCAATCCGTCCCTGACTCCACTCGTGCCCAAAGAAGGCTGGCACGTGATGCATCTTTTTTACACCATCGAGCACTCGAACTGGGCCCTGCTCAGCGAAGACGAAAAACGGCAGGCGAAGACCCGCTTGGCCGAGCTGGTGCAGGAAATCCGCGCCACGCCGGACACCCACTTGCTCACTTTCGCCATCGCCACACCGAAGGCCGACCTCGGCTTCATGCTGCTCACGCCGGACCTACTGGTCGCCACCGCCTTCGAAAAGCGGCTCACCCTTTCGCTCGGCCCGGACATCCTCACGCCGACGTATTCCTACCTCTCGCAAACCGAGCGCTCGGAATACACCACCACCCGCGAGCAATACTCGGCCGAAACGTTGATCGCCGAAAAAGGCCTGACCGAAGGCAGCGAAGAATTCGAAACCGCGCTCAAGGAGTTCGACGACCGCTCCGCCCACTATCTGAAGCACCGCCTCTACCCGGTGCTGCCGCCTTGGCCGGCGATTTGCTTCTACCCGATGTCGAAACGCCGCAACGGCGCCGACAACTGGTATTCGCTCGATTACGAAACCCGTCGCGACCTGATGATGGGCCACGCGAAAACGGGCCGCGCCTACTCCGGTCGCATCCTTCAGCTCATCACCGGTTCGACCGGCCTGGACAGCCATGAATGGGGCGTGACCCTGCTCGCCAAGGACCCGATGGACATCAAGTCGATCGTTTACGACATGCGCTTCGATGAAGTCTCGGCCCGTTACGGCGAGTTCGGTGACTTCTATATCGGCATCCAGCTTCCCCTCGACGAGCTGTTCCGGCAGGTGTGCCTGTAACTCCCGAATGCTTCAAAAACGAAAGGGCGCTCCACCGAGCGCCCTTTTTGTTATTCCCCCACGTCACTCATTTCCTCGTCGAGCCGCTGCATCAAGCGCTGCATGTCATGGAGCTGACGTTGCACCCGCGCGGCATCCCCTCGGCCAAGCGGCATGCCTTCTTGCGGCATCCTCGGACGCTCCTGCCGACTGGCGGAGGCGATGCGCGCGGCTTCCATCGCGTCGTCCGGCACGCGGATTTTCGCCACCGCCGGATCGGCGGCTGGGCGCTGCAACATGGTCACGATATCGGCGGCCGGGATGATGAAACTCCGAGTGCGATCGGCACGGGCGGCCAGCACCCCCACCACCTTGCCTTCCAAGTCGAGCACCGGGGCACCGCATTCGTTCGGCTCGATCTGCATGTCGGTTTGAATCGCCTTCGGAAACGCCTGCCGCACGAGACTAATCGCGCCGCCCATCTGCTCCATCTGGCGCAAACGCGGGTTAGTGAATTGCGGGAGATCCGGTCGACTCGCCAACTTGACCGTTACCGACCGTTCCTGACCGTTGCGCGAAAGCTTCAACTCCACCGAATCGCCCGGCGATTTTCCGGTCAGCGCGCTGCGGAGTTCGCGGAGGCCGGAAAGAACCCGACCGTCAATGGCCGTGATCACATCCCCCGCCCGCACCCCGGCCATGGCCGCAGCGGACTGTTCCTCGATCTGCCCGATCTTCGCGCCCGGGCCATTGTGCAATGGATCGGCGGCGATGCCGAGAAACGCCCGGTCGGTTTCCTTTAAATTGCGCTCCCGCACGCTGACCACGCCGAAACCCACCGGCTGACCACCTGGTCCTGCGGCCACCAGAAAGCGGCCGAGCGACGGCGTTTCCGCTGTCGACCACGCGACGGGCGTTAAAGCCGCTCCTTCGATCGACAGCACCGCGAGATCTTCGTCTTCATACACGCCGGTGATTTTCGCGGGCCGCGTCGTCCCACTGGGATCGACCACTTGGACGAAACCCTTCCCGCGGGCGATTTCGCTCCATTTCGCGATGACCTGCGTGCCATCACCCACCACCGTGCCGAAGCTCGCCGGGCGACGGCCACCCGCCCACACCCACACGATCGATTGATTCGTCGCGCGAATCAACGGCTGGTTCGTGGTGAACAACTCGGTCGCTTGCTTCGTGATCGCCTCGCGCTCCTCCGGGCGCAGCAAGGGAACGTCCTCCTCCGCGAATTCGGAGGGATCGAACGAACGCATGAACCGCGACACCGTGCCTTTTTGGCGATCCAACGTCACCGTCACCTCCAGCGGCGAACCTTGGCGCTCCACCCCGAGTTTGACCTGATCACCAGGCACGCGTTTCGCCAGCCGGATCAGCAATTCGCTGTTGTCGGCAAGCGCCGCGCCGTCGAACGAAACCAACACATCGCCCGCTTTCAGGCCCGCCGCGGAAGCGGGCGAATCCGGCACCACATTCGCAACACCCACCCCGCGCTGGCGAGGACGTTGCGGCGCCATGCCGATTCCCAATACCGGCATGTCCGGGTTGGCGAAGGGATTCATCGAAAGCTTGCCCCACTGATCGCCTCGCAACAGCCGGTCCCAATCGTCGCGGAAACCGTCGATCCCCGCGTGGTTGTTGTTTTTGAGCGACATGCCGATCGACGAATTGATGCCGACCAATCGGCCGGCCAAATCGAACAACGGACCGCCGGAATCGCCACCGATCAAGGTGCAATCGGTCGTCAGGAAATTGCCGGGGCCTTTCGACACCACCCGGCCGAAGCGGACCGGCGGCGTGCGCGCCGGGTCGAAGCCCGCCGAGTGACCCAGCGCGACCACCCAATCGCCCGCCTGCAACGGCTTCGATTCGCCCTGTTTCACGAACGGCCAACTGCCCCCGCTCGTGATTTTCACCATGCCGATGTCTTTGGACAAATTCGCGCCGAGCACCTTGCCAGTCACTTCCTTGCCATCGGGGAACACGACTTGCAGTTCCTCGGCTCCCTGGACGACGTGCGCGGCGGTCAAAATCAGGCCATCGGCCGAAACCACCACGCCGGAACCCGACGCGCCGATTTCATCCGCGACCAGCGCGACGGTCGACGGCATGACCTTGGCGGCCACCGCCTGCACCTGTGATTCCAGCTTCACCAAATCCCCCACCGACTTCACCGGTTCGCGCGCTTCCAAGGGCAAAGGAAGCAAACCGGCGAACGCCACGGCGGCAAACGCACCCAAAAGCATCCGGTTTTTCATTTTCCTGCGGGGATAGCGACACGCGTGGCGGGATTTGTCTGGGAGCGCTCAAAACTATTTTCTCCCGCTCCCCTTGAAGCGATCGGCGGTTCAAGCAAACAGGCCGAATGAGCGAACGAGAGCCGTGAGAATCAGAAGTCCCCCGACACCTCCGACAGCCCAAGAAGCTCTCAAACTCATGAGGCTGTACCTCGGCTTGTCGGGCGGAATGACCCGATACGAGTGCCCCAGCCAAAGCTGATCGCCGTAGTGAGAGGCGAGAGCGGCACCAACGAATGCGACTCCCAAAATGAACAGAGGTGCATCCTCTCGTTCAATGAGGGGAATGCTACGACGACCGCCGCGAATGAAAAAAACGCTGAACACCGCACCGACCACCAAGCCGAGGAGAAATTGCAGAGACCAAGCCAGCCAATCGGCGCGTTCGTTCATGGGTGAGGATGGATTTGTTTACGTTGAAAGCCGATTACCACAGGGAGTCAGATTTCATCGGATCGCCCGCGCTGCTTGGCGCTGAATTCTCGAGCCGACGCGTTGTTTCCTCTCAGCAAGCTTATGCTTCACGCGCTCGCCCAGCATTGCAACCGGCCACTTCTTCACTTTCTTTTTAAAGACGACTACTGGAGCATCAGCATCGTCTAGTGAGCCAAGTTTTGCCTTCACGTGATGGCGACAGACACGCTCGATGCTCTTCTCTTTTCGCCGCCAATCCTTTCGCGCTTTATCATACTCGGCCTTGGAGTAGTGATCACGCGCAAGGCTGAGCCGCTTCTTTTCTGTGGGATGACGCACGGAGCTCATACTCTTGGGGAACTGGGCGAAAGGACGAACGCATAGGCCGCAAACAGAAGCAGGAGAAACACGATCGTTGCCCCCGTCAACTTCGGGCGCCATTGATCCCGCCAGATCTGAATCAGGAGCGCCAAGGCGGCCGACCAATAGGCTGTGGAAAAAGAAACCACTCCAACAGCCAGCGTTCCGAGCGCGTGGTTAAGCCGCAACATATTATCCTGCGCATCGGAAAATCGAGCCCACACCCAGCATGATCCTGTCGCGAGCGGACCAATAAGCAACGAGATCCAAAGAAGCACAGAAACGACTGACAGCCACTTACCGTCGGCTGGATAACGCCGCCTCCATCCTTTGCGACGGAGAACCACTAGCCAAGGTAGCGCGCAGACCACTAACACCCCGAGACTAACGGCGAATAGAAATGATCTGGAGCCCGCCATCTTAAGACAAACAATCGCACAAATTCCCAAAAACAGGCTCGAAGCCAAAATCGTCCAATGAGGCCATGCCGGTTCGGACGCTCGATGCGGCAGCGATGTTGATGGCAGTTCCATTTAGAGCAGAAGGAATACGCCATCCCAACCAATCCCGTCAGGCAAAACCAATCCGCCGTCCGCACGAAGCCATCCCCCCGCCCGGCAAAAAAATGAATCCGCCGCCTGCGCGGAGCATTCCGTCTCCCATTCCTTCCCCAATTCTTCATCAATCCGGGGTAGCGGGAGCGGAAACGAGGCGCTAGCTTCGGCCGCCGATGCCGAAACGCACTCCTCCGGAAGACGCTCCCGCGACCCCGAAAGCCAAATACCGTGCCAGCACCAGCGGTCCCGGGCCGGTGTCGGTGTTGCTGTTCTGGCCGTTTCACCTTTTCCACCACCTCACCCGGAACCTGGGTTTTCCGCTCAGACCGCTTGCTAGAATCTTTGGGCATCCCTGCGTCGCCGGGATTTATGGGCTGGTCGTCCTCTCGGTGATTTACGGCCTCCGCAGCGCTCGCTTCGACCTCGGGAAAATCCACGCCATGCCGGAGCGCACGATCGTGCTCGATCGCAATGGCGAAGAACTCGGCCGCATCCATGGCGAAAAGCGCGATGTCATCCCGCTGGCCCAGGTTTCCGAGACGTTCCGCAAGGCGATCATCGCCCGTGAGGACGAGCGCTTCTACAAACACGGCGCGGTCGACCCGATCGGCATGGTCCGCGCGCTGACGAAGAATTTCCAAGGCAAACGCGAAGGGGCCTCGACCATCACCCAGCAGCTCGCGTCCGATGTCTTCCAGCTCAAGCTCGCCGAAAACCGCCGGGCCGAGACCGACCCGGAAAAGCGCAAGCCCAGCAGCGGCCGGAAATCGTGGGCGAAGCTGATCGACCGCAAGTTGCTCGAAATCGCCATCGCCGTCCGCATCGAAGCGACGATGAAAAAGGAGGAAATCCTCGAGGCTTACCTGAACTCGATCAACTGGGGTCGCCAGATCCGCGGCATCGAGGAGGCCTCCCGCATCTATTTCGAAAAACACGCGTCCGAGCTGACGCTGTCCGAGTCGGCAATGCTGGCGGGCATCGTGCGCGGTCCCGATGCGTATAATCCGTTCAAGGACATGGACGCCGCCCTGCGCGAGCGCGACACGACGCTCGATCGCATGGTCGACGCGGAAATGATCACCCGCGCGGAAGCCGACGCGGCGAAAAAGGACAAGCCGGACATCCGCCCGGAGAAGCGACGGAAGATCCAGGAGTCCTACGCGATGGATGCAATCCGCCGCGATCTGGAGCTGATCCTCGAACAGGAAAACATCGAGCTCGGCGGGCTCACGATTTCCACGACGATCGACAGCCGGATTCAGAAGAAGGCGGAAGAAGCGCTCGAGCAGCGGCTTCGTTCGGTCGAAAAACAACCGGGCTACTCGCACATCACCCGCGCCGCCTGGCAGAAGATGCCGGAGATCAAACGCGGCGAGGCGAACTACCTGCAAGGCAGCGTGGTCGTGTTCGAAAACCAAACCGGTGCCGCGCTGGCGGTGGTTGGCGGCCGGGATGCGACCGAATCGAAGTTCAATCGCGCGCTCCACGCCCAACGCCAGATCGGATCGGTCTTTAAACCCTTCGTGTATCTGGCTGCCTTCGACCAAGGGTTGCGACCCAACACGCTGATCAGCGATGGCCCGATCGCCCGGGGCGAAATCAAAGGTGCGCCGGCCAGTTGGCACCCTCAGAACTCGGACAACACCTTCGGCGGCATGCAGCCGGTTTCCTACGGCTTGATCCGCTCCCGCAATACGATGTCGCTGCGGGTCGGCAATTTCGCCGGCATGGACCGCGTGAAAGACGTCGCCCGTGGCGTCGGCTTCGACAACGACTTCCCGCCGAAGCCGGCTTCTTACCTCGGCGCTTGGGAAGCCACCCCTTGGAAAGTGGCGTCCGCCTACACCGTGTTCCCCAACGATGGCCAGCGTTACAAACCGTTCCTGATCCGGGAAATCCGCGACCGCGACGGCAATGTGCTCTACGCCCCGCGCAACATTTCCTACCAAGCCACCCGCGCTGGATCGGCCTGGGCGGTTTCCCGCATTCTCAACGAAGTCACCACCCGCGGCACCGCCGCCTCGGTCAAACGCCTCGGCTTCGACAAACCCTGCGCGGGCAAAACCGGTACCACCAACGATTTCAAGGACGCGTGGTTTACCGGCTACACCTCGAGCCTGACCTGCACGGTGTGGGTCGGCCTCGATAATCCCGAAAAGATCGTCAGCGGCGGTTACGGCGGCACGTTGGCGCTGCCGGTTTGGGTGGAAGTGATGAAGGCCGCCGACAAGCTCGGCTACAAAGCGGGCGACATTCATAAGAGAACTCCGCTCGTCGAGGTCCGTCTTTGCCGCCAATCCGGCAAACGCGCGACCGGTGGCTGCGAAGCGGTCAGGTCCGCCTACACCGACAACGTGCCGGTCGACCTCGCTCCCGAGACCAACGATTTTTGCCCGATCCATCCGGTTCGTGCGATCCCAGTGGAAGAGGACGCCGCCGACGCGGACGCACCGCCTTACCGGGAGGATGAACCTTCCCCTCACCCGCTCCGCGCCCAGCCGGTCGAGGAGTTCGAGGAAGAAGTCGACGCTCCCTTGCCCTACCCGCTGCGGGCGCAGGCGGTGGATGAAGATGAGTAGAGCCGAGGTGGGAACTGAGCTGCATTCGGATCGGAGGTTTGAATGCCGAAGGCATTGCAGAAACGGTAGCCGACGATTGAGCGAAGCGACATCGCCGGAAATCGGCCGGGAGAAATTTCGCACCCCGTAAGTGGGTGCCAGCCCTGGCTGCGACACCCTTCGGGGTCGAATCGTCGGGTCGCGCCCATCCGGCGGTATCGTCGCTTCGCTCCTCGACCGCCGGCTACCGTTTCTGGAAATCCCTGTCGGGATGAAGAACCGCACCGCTCAGGTTCTTCCTGAAAACTTCCCCCTTCTCCGCTATGTTCCCCCATGGCGGAGCCTCCCATCCGCGTGCTGACGGCCGTCCCGCTGTGCGACGGCCATGACAGCGCCATCACGGCAGTGAACCTCGAACTGATTCGTCACGGGATCGAGGTGATCTATCTGGGCTTCCACCGCGCGGCGGCCGACATCGTCCGGGCGGCGGTGCAAGAGGATGTCGCCGCCGTGGGGCTTTCGAGCTACAACGGCGGGCACATCGAGTTTTTCCGCGAGGTGGCCGATGGATTGCGCGAAGCCGGGCGACCGGAAATCGGCTTGTTCGGCGGCGGCGGTGGCACGATCACGCCCCATGACGCGGAGGTGATGCACGAACAAGGCACCGATCGGATTTTTGCCGCCGGGTCATCGTTCGACGAAGTGATCGACTACCTACGCTCGCGCTTCACCCGACGGATCAGCCCTCCTGCCGCGACCGATTCGCTTCGCGAACCGCCGGTGCTCGCCCGGCTCCTCACCTGTCTGGAAGAAGGCATTGATCCCGGTCGGCCACCTCCTTCGCGAGGTGCAGCTCCGGTTTGGGGAATCACCGGCCCGGGCGGCGCGGGGAAAACGACGTTAATCGACGAACTCGTCCGTCAGCATCTGGAACTGCACCCAGACCACCGGATCGCGATTCTCTCGCACGATCCGAGCACGCTTCATCGAGGCGCGTTGCTCGGCGATCGCGCGACGATGGTCTATGCGCAGGACGACCGGGTTTTCCTCCGCAGCATGGCGACCCGCGGGCGGCAAGGCGGCCTTTCGCCCGCGACCGAACTGACGCTCGCCTGGCTGTCCTCAGAGGAAGCCGGTTTCGACCGGGTGATCGTGGAAACGGTCGGCATTGGCCAGGAAGCTCTGCCGTTTTCCGGCAAGCAAATCGATCAGCGCGTGCTGGTGATGGGGCCCGACTACGGCGCGGCTCTTCAGCTTCAGAAAATCGTCATGTTGGAAGCCGCCGACGTGGTGGTCGCCAACAAACAGGACCGTCCGGGCGGCGCGGTCGCCTTGGCGGAAATACGCCGCCACCTGGATGCGGTCGCGCCTGACAAGCCGCTCATTCCCGCGATCGCCAGCCATCATGGAGATCCCGGCGTCGCGCATTTGCTCGAATCGTTACCTACCCGCCGCCATGAGCCTGTTGACTGACATCGTCCAAGCCGTTCGTCGCTTCGATGCATGCGTGGAAGAACGTGTGGCGGAAGCTCGCAACGATGCCGCGATGGGCGAAGCATTGCTCAGCCGTTGGCGAAAAATCCGCGAGCAAGTCCCCTTCGTCTCCACTCCCACCGGTTTGAAGCTACCGCGGCTGGCCTTGCCCGAACTCGACGAACCCGGTGCGATCGCGCGCTTTCTCTACGGCGAAGGTTTGCCCGGCGAGTTTCCGTTTCTTTCCTCCGCCTATCCCGAGCTCTACCTCGATCCGCTCGATGTCACCGGCGAAGCGAATGCCGTCGGGCGAACGGAGGAACCGACGCGCTTGTTCGCGGGATTAGGACTCGCCGAGGACACAAACGAACGCTTTCACCTACTGACCCGCCATCAGCGGTCGCACCGCATGAGCACGGCGTTCGATGGCCCCACGCTGTATGGCATGGACAGCGACGAGCCCGGCGTGTTCGGCAAGATCGGCGAAGGCGGTGTGGCGATCGACACCGTCGAGGACATGGAAAAACTCTACGCGGGCTTCGACCTCACCGCGCCGACGACTTCGGTATCGATGACCATCAACGGGCCCGCGCCGGCGATTCTCGCGATGTTCGTCGCCGCGGCGAAACGACGCTTCGGCCCCGCGGTCGCGGCTCAACTACGCGGCACGGTGCAGGCGGACATCCTCAAGGAAGCGCAGGCGCAAAACGAGATGCTGTTTCCCATCGAGGATTCGCTGCGCTTCCTACTCGATATGTGCTGCCACTGCATCGAGCGGATGCCGCGATGGTATCCGGTGTCGATCAGCGGCTACCACCTCTCGCAAGCCGGAGCCACGCCGGTGCAACAAGCCGCGTTCACGCTATCGAATGGCTTTGCCTACGTCGACATGCTGCGCGAACGGGGGCTCGCCATCGACGTGCTTGCGCCGCGCTTGTCGTTCTTTCTCGATTGCTCGCTCGATGTGGAATTCGTCGCCCTCGCCCGCGTTTGCCGGAAACTGTGGGCGATCGGCATGCGCGACGTGTTCGGGGCCGGACCTCCCGGCCAGCTTTTCAAACTCCACACCCAGACCAGCGGGCGCTCGCTGGTGTCGGCGGAGTTTCAAAACAACCTGACCCGCACCGCGCTGGAACTGCTGCTCGCTTGCCTCAACGGCACGAACTCGTGTCACAGCAACAGCGCCGACGAACCGTTCACCACCCCGAGCGAAGCCTACGTGCGGCTCGCATCGCACGCCCAAGCGATCCTCCTCGAGGAAAGTGGCTTGTTCCGTCACACGATGAATCTCCTCAACGGATCGCCCGGCATGAAGCAGGTCGAACGTGCGCTCGAAGCCGCGATCCTGGCCGAGTTCGAAACGATCGACCAATTCGGCGGCGTAATCGAAGCCATGGAGCAGCGCTATCAACGCTCCTGCATCCAAGCCGCCGGGCATCGCTACGAACGCCAGATCACCGACGGCATCCGGCCGGTCATCGGGGTAAACCGGTATCGGGACGCCACTCCAGCCCCGGCACCGAATCTCGTCCGCATTCCGGAGGATCGGAAACGTCAGCAAATCGAACGGCTCCAAGCGTTCAAAGCCACCCACGCCAACGATTCGCCCGCGGCGCTGGAACGCCTCACACGCGTCGTCCGGGACGGAGGCAATGTGTTCACCGAACTGCTCGAAACGGTCGAATGCTGCTCGCTCGGCCAAATCACCCACGCGCTCCAGGACACCGTGGGAAAATTCCGCCCGTGGGTTTGAGTAGAATTTTTAGCCGCAAAAAGGCGCAAAAAGCGTAAAAGGGAGAAAGGCAAAGAGACTGATTTTCAGCAAATTAAGCTAAGATCTGGCTCATCTGATGAGTAACGAGGTTTCTCCATTCTTGGTTTGAAAGAACAGACTTTTGCTCCTTTTTGCGGCTAAAAAACCTCTTTCTTCTCTATCACGCTTTTCGGCCATGCGGGCTTATGTAACGTCCGGCCAGTTTCCCTCCTCATGTCCACCTGGCGTCCCATCCCGCAACAAGCCCGCTGGCTGAGCTGGATTCCGTCGTGGCTGCTCGGTCCGTTACGCTTGCTGATGAAGCTGACCCTGCTGGGGCTGTTTCTCGGGTTCGGCTTCATCTTTTTCTACTTCTGCCTGGCGATGCAGTACGACCTCAACGAGGTCAATCGCTTGCCTGCGGCGAACTTGCTCTACGATCGCAACGGACGGGAAATCGATGCCTCGGTTGGCAGCAGTCGGCGCTTGATCACGCGGAACGATTTGCCCGACTTCCTGGTGAAATCGCTCCAAGCCCGGGAGGACGCCCGGTTTTTCGAGCACTCCGGCGTGGATGTTCGCGGCTTGCTGCGCGCCACCGTCCGCAACCTGAAGGATCGCGATTTCACCCAGGGTGCCTCGACCCTCAGCATGCAGCTCGCCCGCAACACCTTCGGGATGCGGGCGAAATCGATGCACCGGAAGTTTCTCGAAATCGCCCTCACCCTGCGAGTCGAGTCGCGTTACTCGAAGGACGAAATTCTGACCGGCTACCTCAACCGGATCTACTTCGGTTCGGGCTGTCACGGGATCGAGGAAGCCGCCCGCACGTATTTCGGTCGCTCCGTGCGCGATCTGAATGAAGGCGAATGCGCGATGATCATCGGCATCATCCGCGGGCCGCACATTTACTCGCCGTTCCGCGATTTTGGCGCGGCAGTGGCACAACGCGATCAGGTGCTCGACCGGATGATGGCGATGCAGTTCATCACCGATGCCGACAAGGCCCGGATTCAAGCGACCCCGATCCGGCTGGTGAAAGATGACGACCGGGAAACACAGCCGACCTACGCCTTGCAGGCGATCCGCCGGGAGCTCAACGACATCCTCGACGAAGGCGACATCCGCCTGGGCGGGTTGAAAATTCAAACCACGCTCGATTTCGCCTGGCAGGAACGCCTGGAAACCGAGCTCGAACGCGCGGTCGTGCGGCTGGAGAGCGAAAAAAGCTGGGAGCACCCGAAGAAGGCGTCACACATCGCCGGGCAACCGGTGGAATACGTGCAGTTCGCCGCGGTCACCCTCGACACGAAATCGGGTGGTATCCTCGGCTTGGTCGGCGGGCGGAATTTTAACGACTCGCGCTACGACCGCGCCCGTTCCCGCCGGGATCTCGGCTCCGCGTTCGAGCCCTTCGTCGCCGCCGCCGCCGCCGAACGCGGGAAGCTCGTCCTGCCGGGCAAACCCGTGCTGACCGGTCGCCAAGTCACCCCGGCCGAAGTCCAGCGCATCGCCAAGCGCTGCGGCATCGCCGGGCCGTTTCTGGATACCGAGGATCTGTTCCGTGGATCGGTCGCCGCCACACCGATGGAAATGGCGATCGGACTCGCCACGCTCGGCAACAAAGGCAAACGCCCGAAGCCATTCCTGATCAAAGAGATCAAGAATGCGGAAGGCGAAGTGCTCTACGTCGGTCAACCGCAGTCTTCTCCCGCTCTCTCGCCCTCCGCAGCAGCCGAAGCGAGCACGGTGCTGCAAGCGAAAGGCGGCACGCGCAATTTCACCGGTGCCACCGGTTCCGAGCGCGACGCCTGGACGCTCCGTCTAGGACCGAAAGGCTCGACCGCCATTTGGATCGGCTTCGACAAGCCCGCGCCGATCGCCCGCGAAGCCCGGCTGAAAGCGCTGCTCGACGAATTCGTCGACCGGCTGGAGTGAGAGGCGTTAAAGGCAACCCTTAAACCCGCCCCCTCTAACGCCATTGACGACGCGCGCGCTTCTCGGCATTTTGCTGCCCATGCAGCCCGTGCACTTTGAGCAAGCCGTCGTTTCCGTGCTTGGTCGCGACAACCGCTTCGATGCTCAGGCTTACTTTTTCCTCAAGGACGCGCTCGATTTCACGCTGAAGCGGATCGCGGACGGCAATGGCGGACATTCCCGCCACGTCACGGGCCCCGAACTGCTGACGGGCTTTCGCGATTTCACCTTGGATCAATTCGGTCCGATGGGTTCGACGCTCATGAAAGAGTGGGGCATTCGCCAATGCCGCGACATCGGCGAGATGGTGTTCCAGCTCATCGACGAAGGAATGTTCGGCAAACAGGACTCGGATTCACTCGAGGACTTCTCGGAGATCTTCGACCTCGAAGACGCCCTGTCCCGCCCCTTCCTGCCGCAGCAAGCGCGACCGGTCGCTCGTCAGGTCGCGCATTCCTGAAGCGACACGCTATCGCCCGGCTTCCGGAGTCAGCGCTTCTTTCAACAGCCCGATCATCGCATCGGCCGCTTGTTTGCCGGTGGCGAGAACTTCCGCATGATCGAGCGGCGCGGCCTGGATTCCCGCCGCCCAATTCGTGAGGCAGGAAAACGCGGCGACCTTCATCCGGAGCGCCCGCGCCTGGATCGTTTCCAAAACCGTGCTCATACCCACGGCGTCGGCACCAAGTGTGCGAAGCATGCGGATTTCCGCCGGGGTTTCATACTGCGGCCCTCGTAGACCTGCATAGACGCCTTGGTGCAAAGGCATGCCCCGTTCGCGCGCGTGGCGCTTAAAAGTTTCCCGCCACTCCGGATCATAGGCGGCAGAGAGATCGACGAACGCCGGCCCGGTCAACGGCGACGTCCCGGTGAGATTAAGATGATCGGTCAATGCCATCCATGTGCCGGGAACGTGCGCGGGGTTGAGCGTGCCCGCTGCGTTGGTGAGAATCACCCGCGTGACGCCTTGCGAGGCCATCCAGCGGATGCCCGCGGTGACGGTTTGCCCGTCGTGACCTTCGTAAAGGTGCACGCGCCCTTGTTGAATCACCACCGGTTCGCTTCCGAGGCGGCCGATCAGAAACCGCCCGGCATGACCCGGCACAGACGACGCGGGCAAACCGGCCTCCGCGAAACCGACGACGCGTTCCACCTCGATCGCTTCCGCCAACGGCCCAAGGCCAGAGCCAAGAACCATGCCGGTCATCGGGCGTTCATCAGTTCTTCGATTTCCTCGGCCTCGATCGGAATGTTTCGCATCAGGTCGAAGTTCTCGTGTTCGCCCAGCACGACATTGTTTTCCAAGCGAATGCCGAAGCCTTCTTCGCGGATGTAGATACCGGGTTCGATCGTGAACACCATGCCTTCAGCGTAAGGCTCGTGCGGCGGAGCCACGTCGTGAACGTCGAGGCCGAGGTGATGCGAGGTGCCGTGCATGAAGTATTTTTTCACCAATGCCTTGTCGGGACCCTGTTCCTTCGCGGCCTTGGCATCGATCAGGCCGAGGCCAACCAATTCGCCTTCGACCAACTCGATCACGCCGTTTTGGTAATCGAGCGGCGTGCGACCGGGACGAAGCAGTGCATTCGCGCCACGCATGACTCGTAGCACCGCGTCGTAAACGTCGCGCTGACGCTGGGTAAACCGGCCGCTCACGGGAATCGTCCGCGTCATATCCGACGCCCATCCCGCGTACTCCGCGGCGACATCGAGCAGGACGAGTTCGCCATCGAGGCAGCGGCTGTGGTTTTCCAGATAGTGCAGCACGCACGCGTTTTTACCCGAACCGATGATCGGGCCGTAAGCGAAGCCGCGCGAGCCACGACGCACGAACTCGTGCAACAGTTCGGCCTCGATTTCCCACTCGCCCACGTCCGGTTTCACAAACCCGAGCAAGCGGCGAAAGCCCGCCTCGGTGATGTCGCACGCTCGCTGGATCATGGCGATTTCCACCGGATCCTTGGTCATCCGCAAGCGATGCATCAACGTGGCCAGTCGTTCGTATCGATGCAGCGGGTAACGCGCCTGACAGTGTTTGATGAAACGATCGTTGCGCGTTTCCGTGATGACCGCCGCCCGCAAGTGCTCGTTCGTCGGCAGGTAAATATGATCCGCCTGCGGCACCAAGGAATGCAGCAGCGATTCGAAGGCATGCGACCACTCGACGCGCGCGATTCCGGTCTGGGCCTGTGCTTGTTCCTTGGAAAGTTTTTCGCCGTCCCAAATCGCGATGTGCTCGCTAGTCTCCTTCACGAAGAGGATCTCCCGCTGCTTCGGATCCTTCGCGTCGGGCATCAGGACGAGAATCGTTTCCTCCTGATCGACCCCCGTCAGATAGAACAAGTCACTGTTCTGCTTGAAGGCCATCGTGCCATCCGCGTTGGTCGGATAGATGTCGTTCGAATGGACGATGACGATGCTGTTGGGCTTCAGCAACGAACGCAGGTTGTTGCGGTTGCGAACGAAAAGCTGAGGATCGATCGGATCGTAGCGCATTAGTTTGGAATCAACCTGATCCACCCGTTAAGGGCAACGGGATTCATCAGCCGGCTTAATTTTCAAGGATCGCCCTGTGAAGCGGATTGCCCTCACGCAGGAAAGCGGCGATTCTGGCGACATGCTTCACTGGCGTACCAGCCAATTCCTGTCGCATCTCTCGCTCGTTCGCCTTCTCGCGACCGGCGGAGCCGCGCTCGCGCTCGCCCATTGCTCGCCGCATTACACCCTCGTCAACCAACCGAAGCACTCCGAGGAAATCGCCCGGCGCAACGAAACGTTCGGCTACCGGAAATGGGTGGCGAAACACGCGGAGCCGGACGTCGTGATCATCGGCTTGCACGGTTTCGATGGCGCATCGCTCGATTACGAAAACCTCGGCAAGTATTTGCTCAGCTCTCAGCCGAAAACCGCGCTCTACGCTTATGAGCTACGTGGGCAAGGCAACGACCCACTCAAACCCCGGCGCGGCGACATCGATCATCCGGCCGATTGGTATGTCGACCTCGATACGTTCACCCGCACGATCCGCAAACGTCACCCTGGAGCGAAAATCGTCTGGATGGGCGAAAGCATGGGCGCGCTGATCCTTTCCCACGCCTGGTGCCAGGCTCCCGCGAATCGCCCGCCTTGCGACGCGCTCATTCTTTCTTCGCCCGTGGTGAAGATCCGCGAGGACGTGCCGAAGTGGAAAGTGGACCTCCTTCACCTCGCCGCCGACACCGCGCCGCTGGCCCGGATTTCCCTGGATACGCTGTCCGGCGGGCAGGACGTGCAAATGACTCACGACTCGACCCATTCCACTCAGGTGCAAACCAACGCTTGGCACGTGGAGAAAAACACCCTTCGCCTGCTTTCGACCATCGGCGATCAGATTTCCTCGATGAATGAATGCGCGCGCACGTTCGATGTCCCGGTGCTGGTGCTCCACGGCAACAAGGACTTCTTCACCGACGAAAGCGCGCTGCGGGAATTCGTCCGCCACATCCCGGCGAGCACCCCGAAAACCGTGCGGATTTATCCCGACTCCTACCACCTGCTGATGCACGATCGCCAGAAGGAGAAGGTCGTTCGCGATGTTGGAAAATGGGTCGACCGTCTCCGCCGCAACGCGTTCTGAGCGAATTCCTCGTTGTCAATCGACCCCCGCGTTTCTAGCTTCCCGCTCCTTCCCGTGAATCGCCGCCTCCCTCTCCTCGCCTTCGCTCCGTTGCTGATCCTGCCTTCTTGCTCAGCGTTCAAGTTGAGCGAAAACGGAAGCGCCTCGTCCCGCACGTCTTTCGGGCGATCGGTGGCGGAAGGCCGCGGCCTTCAAGTCGCACCCGCGCCCAAGGTAACGGAACAAACCCTCCCCGCCCCTGTCGCCGTGGCACCCGCGGCGGCGACCCAGGCTCCCGCCCCGGCGGTGACTCCACCTGCCCAGACGATGACCGCTCCGGTCGAAAAAGTCGTCCCCGCGCCGACTCCCTCTCCCGAACCGGCGAAGCCCGCCCATCGCCCAGCGCCGACCAAACGGCCCGCTGGCGAAGATGCCGATCAACTTCGCCTGCCCGGTGACTTGCTGAACCAATTGCCCGGCGAAAAAGATTACAAACCGAGCAACTCGGGCACCAACGCCGGTGCCCCCGTTATCGCGAAGCCACCCGGCTCACGCTGAATCGCGGCTTGCCCGGCTTGCCACGGACGGGCAGTTTCCCGCCTCCGATGCCCCGCCCGCCGAAAAAGTTCGTCCCCACCCCGTTCGAGTATCACCAGGAAATCGAACTCAAGATCGATGCCCTGACCAATCTCGGCCACGGCGTCGGCCGCATCGATGGCTGGGTCGTCTTCGTTCCTTTCTGTCTGCCCGGCGAAACCGTCCGCGCCCGGGTGTTCCGCAACGACAAGAATTGCTCGCACGCCGATCTGATCGAAGTCATCGAAGCTTCGCCCGATCGCGTTCAACCTGGCTGCCCGCTCTTTGGCACCTGTGGCGGTTGCCAGTACCAGCACCTTTCCTACGAACAGCAACTTGTGTGGAAAACGCGGCAGGTCCGTGAATTGCTCCAGCACATGGCGAAGATCGAGTTTCCGGTCAATCCGTGCCACGGCTCGCCGAAGCTCTGGAACTACCGCTCGAAGATCACCCCGCACTTCGCCCCACCGCGCGACGGCGAAATCCGCGAAATCGGTTTCCTCGCGGTCGGCCGTCGCTCGCAACTCGTGGACGTCCCGCAGTGCCCGATCGCGATGGACGAGATCAACGCCGCCCTGCCCGCCCTGCGCGACGAACTCAAGGCGAAGGCGAAAACCTTCAAGCGCGGCTCGACCTTGCTCATCCGCGCCGCCGGCGACCACATCGAGACCAACCCGAAAACGGTCGTAACGGAAAAAGTCGGCGACGTTTCCTTCGATTTCCTGGCGGGCGATTTCTTCCAGAACAACCCGTTCATTCTGCCGGAATTCACCGGCCACGTGGCGGAAAAGGCGAAACTCGGCGGCACGAAGTATCTCGTCGACGCTTACTGCGGTTCGGGCCTGTTCGCCCTGACCTTGGCGAAGCATTTCGAGCAGGTCGCGGGCGTCGAAGTCTCCGAAACCGCCGCCGAAGCCGCCGCCCGCAACGCGGCGAAAAACGGCATTACCAACGCCACCTTCCTCGCGGCCAGCGCTGAAGCGATCTTCGACCAAATCGATTTCCCGGCCCACGAAACCGCCGTCGTGATCGACCCGCCGCGCAAAGGCTGCACCCGCGAATTCCTCGACCAGCTCGCCGCCTTCGGCCCAGCCCGCGTGGTCTACGTTTCCTGCGACCCCGCCACCCAGGTCCGCGACCTCGCGATCATGCAGGAACAAGGCTTCAAGCTGGAGGACATCCAGCCCTTCGACCTCTTCCCGCACACGCGTCACTTGGAGTGCGTGATGACGCTGGGGAGGTAAAAACGGACCGCGAACTTCAATTCGCCCCGGTTTGAAACGTCCGGCGGTTCCCGCTTGGCGCCCCCCGTGCCCTCCCTTATCAACCGGCACGATGGCAACCCATACTCCGTCTTTGCGGGTTTCACCTATGCCCCTGATCAGCGCCGGGTGATCAAGAATAACTCTGACGTTGAGCAGAAATGAATGTCACAGAGGAATTACTGAAGGCGTGGGACCCACACAAAGAAGTCATCCGCGCCGCACTTACTCGATTGGCTCACGCACCTATGCCAGAGGGGGCCGATTTTTTGTGGTTTGTGCTCAGGCCGAATGAGCTGATAGGCATGCCGATCATTGTGTGGCCGACTGGCCGTGATCAGCAACAATACGATCAATGGGATTGTGAGCGAGAATTGATCAAGGCAGTCCCCCCAAGTGTTACTTTCCCTGACGAACTAACGGGGTCTGTTGAGGCCATCGACCAGTTGAGAAACGAGGTCGCTCAATACCTACTGAGACAATGGTGTGCGATTGTGCGACCTCAAGATCGACTCGCCTACTTTTCTATCGATGAAGACGGCTACTACTTCAGCCTGCAAGACGGGCGGAAGATTTCTGCATGGAAGCTAGAAGAAGAAATAGGCGAAGCCAGCTCCAGTTCACCTTAATCGAGGCCACTCGTGTGCGGCAGTATCAAGATGAAAACTCGGCCAGTTGCAAAAATCCATGCTTGTCGACAGCAATCAACCCTTCAGTGAGTTGGTGATCACTCACATCTCATGAGACACACACCCCTACCGATCTTGTTTGTCGCGGCGGCTTTCGCCTGCGCGCACGCGGAAACACCGACCAAGCAGCAGCCAGCCCTAACCGCTGACGACTTGAGCTGGGTCGCGGGAATCCAATACGTCAAAGGAACCATTGACGCACAGGGCCCACAACGCCCGAAAACCCTTCGCCTCATCTTGCAGAAAAAAGGATCGGCGGACGTGGAGTTGATTCCTGAAATCGCGATCTCTCATGCGCCAGACGGGCAAGAACCTGTCGAATTCCTCTTCACTTCCACTTCTCAGCCCGGCAACGCGCGGAAACTTTTCATCGGTACGTCCGGCCACGGCGGAAAATCCCATGGCTCGACCACCACCGATGCCTTCGCCAACTGCAAGGTCGTGTGCGCCCACTACCTCGATCAATTCAAACTCAAGAAGGGCAAACACGTTTTACTTCAAGGAGATGGCGGCCCGGAAGCTAACAACCCCGCGAGCCAAGATTTCCAAGTGCGGGTGGTTCTTGAGGCAACCTGAGCTCGGACATCGTAGATTCCATTGCGGGTCAACTCCCGGCACAACCGCAACAAGTCGTCTTCCGAAATATCTACGAACGAATCCAAGCTGCGCAGCGCGGCGACGACTTGTTCGTGGCTCGGTTCGCCCGCCAGCGGTTCGGGCAATGCTTCGCTTGCAGGTCGACCCAACGCCGACGGGTATCGCCGCCAGCCGAACAGCCAGTTGAAGGCGACGGCGATGCCCACCATCACGAGGCCATTGGTCAGCACCGGAAACAGCGCGAAGCCGAAACCGAGATCGTGAATCGCCTTGCCGCCCATGACGGCGGTAAGCGCGGTCGCGCCACCGGGCGGATGGATGCACTTGAATTGATGCATCACACCAATCGCCAAGCCCACCGCACACGCAGCCGCCAGTTCGGGTCGGGCGATCCATTTCGCACAAGCCACTCCGATCAGAGCGGAAAACGCGTGCCCGGCCAACACCGGCCACGGTTGCGAGAGCTGACCATGCGGCACGGCGAAAAGCAGCACCGCGCTCGCTCCCATCGAAGCCACCAACGCTGTCGCATTCCCGGGGCCTAGACTCCAGCCGCTGATGAGAACCAGGAACACGATCGACACGAAGCCGCCTACAACCGAAACGATCTTTTCGGTCGGACTCACCACGCTGAGTTCGATACCCAGCCATGCTCCCCACGATTTCATGCGCGCGCCGCGTTTGAATCGTGTGACGATATAAATCAAGAGAGTTTGCGCGCTTCACAAATTTCATTCATATCCAGTTCCACCCTCTTTCACCGCCATGTCCCCTTGGTTTCTCCTCGTCGTCGCCGGTTTGCTTGAGGTTTGTTGGGCGTTGAGCCTGAAGGCCACGGAAGGATTCACGCGCTTATGGCCTTCGGTGTTTTTTGTCGTCTGCCTCGCCGGCAGCATGGCGTTGCTCGCGTTGGCGGTGAAGCAGCTCCCGGTTGGAACGGCGTACGCGGTGTGGGTCGGCATCGGTGCCGCTGGGGCGGCCATCGCCGCCGTTTTCCTCTATCAGGAACCCATCACTCTCGCCCGTGGAGTTTTTCTCGTCCTGCTCATCGGCTCGATTATTGGACTGAAATGGACCGCGTAAAGTGACTGGAAGCCCCGCTTTCGGCCACTATCGCAAGCAACGCCGCATCGCGTCTTCCTGTGCTTCCATGCTCGTCAGCAAAGCCAGTTGCGTGCGACAGCGGTCGAGGTTGTGGTCCGGCCGGTGCGTTTTGAAATACACGTCGCCTTCAAGGTAATCGGTCAAAAACCGGATGCCCACTTCCAACGTCAGCAGCTGGCCCGCGAAGACGAGGTGCTCGATTTCCACGTCGTTGAGGAATCCCCCCGCGGTGGAGAGGAAGCCTTCAGTCAGGGCTTCAAATACCGGCAGGCGCATCGTCACCCTCAACAGATCGGTCTCGTCCTCGGCCGCCGGAGTGGTCGCCGATCGCACAAGATCGCCGAAATCGTAGAGCGAAAGCCCGGGCATGACCGTGTCTAGATCGATCACGCAGACCGCTTCGTCGGTGGCGACATCGATCATGACGTTGTTGATCTTGGTGTCGTTGTGGGTGATGCGCAGAGGGATTTCCCCCTCTTCATGCAAAGCCAATAAACGACCGACCATCGCTTCCCGTTCGGCGATGAAATCGAATTCCCCTCGCACGGATGCCAGCCGCCCGCACGGATCCGCCGTCGCGGCCTCCAGCAAACGGGCGAACCGTTTCCGCGTGTCGTGGAAATCCGGAATCGTTTCGTGAATCTCGGCGGCGGGCAAATCGCTGACCAAATCTTGGAACGCACCGAACGCCCGTGCCGCTTGATAGGCTTGGCGGGTGTTCTCGACCACGTCGTAGGTCACGCAACCTTCGATACAGTTGTAACACCGCCAGATCCCGCCCGCAGGACCGTGGGACCAGAACTCGCCGTCGCGTGCCGGGTAAAGCTGCAACGTTTGCCCGCCGAGGTCCTTTTTCACCCGCAGGACCTTGTCGTTGATGTGCCGCGTGACGCGCTCGACGTTCCGCATCACCGCCAACGGATCCTTGAACACGTGATCGTTGATGCGCTGCAAAATGTAGCGACGCCGCGATCCATCGGCCAAACGATAGGTCGCGCGGTAGGTCGTGTTGATGTGACCGCTGACGATTTCCTCGCCAGTGAGAAATTCGCCGGCAATGGCGAACTTTTCCCCGATGGCGGCAATGATCTGGAGCAAGGAAGGATCTGCGGTGGGCATCGCGTTTTCTGACTCTCAACACTCCATTCCTAACTCTCAACCCTCTTCAAACAACGCCTCGATCAAATCCAGGCTCTTCGGTCCGGGAAACACGCTGAGTTCCATCTGGTTCATCACGTAGGCAAACGAAAGGCCGGTCGCGGGATCGCCAAACGCGTGACTGCCTCCCGCGCCCGGATGACCGAAAGCCTCGGGCGAAGGACCGTAGAGTCGACGCTTTTTCGCTCCGGCTTCGTCGACCGGATCGCGTTGGCAACCGCAGGTGAACGCCGTTTCCCGCAGTAAAATGCGGTCTTCGCCCTGAATTTCCCGCGTTGCCAGCGCCGCACGCACGGCGGACGAAAGCGGGCTGGCCAGCGCACCGATCGCCGCTTGGTAAAACTTCGCCAGCGCGGAGGCCGTGCCGATGCCGCCCATCGCCGGAAACCCCGCCAACCAGGCCTTCGGGTCGTTCATATCCTGCACCGAATGCAAGCCGCGCGGCGATGAAAACGCCCGGCGCACCAACGAACCTTCGCGATGAAACTCGCGGTAAAAGCCTTCCTCCAAATCGCTTTTGTCCGCTTTTCCCGGATAAAGCGTCGCCACCCGGCTGTACCCCGATTCGGGCAAACCGATCCAAAAATCCAAGCCAAGAGGATCGCCTAGGACTTCGCGGAAATACGCGCCGAGCGATTTACCCGTCAGCCGCCGCACCGGTTCCTCGACCAATGGCCCGAACATCCGCGGGTGGTAACCGTGCCCCTCGCCCGGCAGCCACGCGGGTTCCTGCGCCTCGACTGCTGCGATCACTTCCTCGTGATTCCAGACGCTCGCTCGTCGATCCAACGCGGCTAAACCACACTGATGGGAAAGGAGCTGGGCAAAATTCGCCTCCACCGGAAAACGCGACCAAACTTCACGCACCGACGTTTCGGGACCAAGACCGCGCGATTCCAAAGCCAGCAGCAACGTAGAAGCCGCGGGGCCTTTGGTCGCGGAATACACCGGCACCAATGTATCTGAAGTCCACGGACGGTTTCTCGTTTTCTCCCGCCAGCCTTGAGCTTCGTTTAAAATTTCGACGCCGTTCCACCAGACACTCACCGAGGCGCCGAGTTCGCCTCGTTCGCGGAAATTGCGTTCGAAGCATTCGACGACCTCACCAAGTTGCGCGGGCGAAACAGACACGGCGGCAAGAGACGACGCCTTTTCCACTCTGCCAAGCTTCAAGCACCGGCCCGGGACGGCATTTACTGCCCCGCCGCCATCACCGCGGCGAGATCATCCTGTCGACGCGCCACCTCGCGCAAACTGTCGTCCATGGAAAAAGCCGTCGCCAAATGCGACTCCGCCCGCGGCCATTCGCCAAGCACTGCTAGATAGCATGCAAGGTTGTAGTGGAACACCGGACTGGCCAGCAATGACTTAGGGCCACGCATCAACCACTGGCAGGCGGCCAGGGTGTCGCCCGTTTCATGCAAGCAATGGGCGGCTTGCAGGAAAAACGACGGTTCGCCCGGTTCCTTCAGGCAAAGCAAACGCGAAGTTTCCGACGCCGCGTTCCACGATTCGTTCGCCATTTCCGCCGCCAAACGCAGTTCCAGCAACGGGCGACGCATCTGAATCCGCCAGGGCAGCGGCGAAAGTTCCGCCAAAGCCTCCTCGGGCAACCCGATTTCAAACCACCCGGTGGCGGCCCGCAGCCGTGCGCGGTAATCCATGGAATCCATTGATAACGATTCCACGCCCCAAAGGCAATCCTACGCTCCTGCGCCCCTTCTTGTGTCTCCCAATCTTCCGACTCCTTTAAAAAAGTCGTCCCGTCCGACACGACATGCCGAACGGGACTCCTTTTTAGACCAACCAAGCAACCGGGAAGATGGTGAGGAATTTTCGATCCTCACCCATGCAGCGCCACCCGGGCGAAAGCTTGTTTAAACGTTTTGAAACTTTTGTTTTTCGGTTTCTCACTTTCGGAAAATCCGCATACTTCCGCCTCCCCGTGCCGCAAATCCCGCAGGAAAGCATTGAACAAGTTCTCGCCGCCACGCGGATCGAAGATCTGATCGGTTCGTACATCCCCATCAAACGCGCGGGTTCCGGCTTCAAGGCGCTTTGCCCGTTTCACAACGAGAAAACGCCGTCATTCAACATCACTCCGGCCCGGCAGACGTTCCATTGCTTCGGCTGCGGCAAGGGCGGCGATGCGATCGCCTTCGTCCGGGAATACGAAAACCTCCCTTTCGCCGACGCCGTGCGGAAATTGGCCGCTCGTGCGGGCATTCCGATCATCGAAGTCGATTCCGATCCGAACGCCGATCGCACCCGGCGGCTGCGCGGGCGAATGCTGGATCTCCATCGCGAGGCCGCCGCGTTTTTCCATCGTCTGCTGCTCCGATCGCCTGAAGCCGCCCATGCCCGCGAATATTTGAAATCGCGGGGCTTTGGCAAAGAAATGGCCGTCCGTTGGCACCTCGGCTGGATTCCCGAATCGCCCCGGCCGTTCCTCGATTGGGCGCGACAAAAAGGCTACAACGGCCGCGATCTGGTGAACTCCGGCCTCGCCGCCCAGCGCGACGAAAACGATCCACGCTCCGGGCTCTATCTGCGTTTCCGCGATCGCCTGATGTTTCCGATCCGCAATGAAATCGGCGACATCATCGCCTTCAGCGGCCGCGTGCTCCAGGAAGGCAAACCCGGCGGCAAATATGTCAACTCGCCGGAAACGCCGATTTTCCGGAAAGGCAACGTGCTTTTCGCCCTCGACCGCGCCAAGAAGCCGATCCTCAAGGAAAAATCCGTGCTGCTGTGCGAAGGTCAGATCGACGCTATCTGTTGCCACGAGCAAGGCATCGAGCACGCAATCGCCCCGCTCGGCACCGCCTTTACCAACCAGCACGCGCGCTTGCTGCGTCGGTATACGAAGTCGGCCGTGCTTTGTTACGATGGCGATAACGCGGGTTTCGCCGGTGCGGAAAAGGCATTTACCCAGCTCATCAGCGAAGGCCTCAACGTGCGGGCGGTGGAGCTGCCGAAAGGCGACGACCCCGACACGTTTCTCAAAAGCCACGGCACGGAAGCGTTTCGCGAGTTGCTCACGAACGCTCGCGATTTCTTCGATTTCAAACTCGATCGCGCCTCGAACGCGGGAACTTTGGCGACGGCGAACGGTCGCGCCACGCTTGGCACGGAATGCGCCTCGCTGCTGGCCGCGATGAGCGATCACGTCGCGCGGGATGCGCAGATCAATCACGTCGCGACCCGGCTTCAGCTTCCCTCGAACGGCTTGCGCGAAGCGGTTTCCAAAGCGGCACGCGAAGCGGACCGCCGCGCACCGGAAGCTCCCTCGGCTGAAACATCCCCCATCGTTACGCCCACGACCCTCGATCGCACGGTGGCTTACCTTTGCCAACTCGCGCTGGCCTCGACCGACGTGCAGCATTTGCTCAACGAGCAGTTCGAAGCGTTGCACGAAGCGGAGGCCTATCTCGAAGGCGTCTCAGTGCTGGAAGCAATTCTCAATGGTTCGCCCGACCCCGCGAATCCCGCGTCCGTAAACGCGTTTCTCGGAACATTGGCCGAAGCGGATCGTCTCGCCTTAAGCCGCGACCTAACCGCGATGGGCGGCAATTTGCCTGAGGATCCCATCGAAGACGCCGGCACCGCGCTTTCCCAGCTCGCCGCGAAGTGTCTGCTCCAACGTGACGCTCGCAACAAGGCGGCCCAACGAGCCCCCGGTCTTGCCCCACAACGGCTGTTCGAGTTGCTCGAAGAGGCGAAAGAAATTCAGAAATTGCTGGCGGGAATCGATACGCGATTCCTCAATGAGGATCAATATACGAGATATAAGACCGAACCTCCTCCGAAGCGCCCTTATTTCCGCGAACCAAGAAAATCTTGACGCCTTAAGACTCGTTCGCAAGATGCGCGCCCGCCTGCGGGTTCGCCCGCTTGTGCTATAATAGGCGGAGTCTGCCCTGATCCCGCCCTTTTCCTCACCCATTTCCACCATGGCGAACCAGAAAGCCTCGTCGAAGAAGCCCGCCGCGAAAGCCAAACCGGCGGCCCCCGCCAAGTCGAAGCCCGTCGCGAAAAAGCCCGCGGCTAAAGAAGCGAAAGCCGCGAAGCCGGCTCCGAAAGCGGCCAAGCCCGAGGCAAAAAAACCGGCTGCGAAACCCGCGCCGAAGACCGCAGCCAAACCGGCCGCGAAGCAGCCCGAGGTGAAGAAGGCTCCCGCCAAACCAGCGGCCAAGGAAGCCAAGAAAACGGAGCCGAAGAAGCCCGTTGCCAAACCGGAAGCCAAAGCACCCGCCAAGCCGGAGCCTAAGGCCGAAGTCAAAGCTCCTGCCAAAAAGGAAACGAAGCCTGCCGCTAAACCGGAAGCGACCAAGCCCGTCGCCAAAAAGGTGGAAGCAGTGCAGGAAAAAGTCGCCAAGGAAGAGCCAAAGGCTGCTGGAGCGACGAAAAAGGACGGCTCCGAGGCCAACAAGCGACGGATCGACACCCCTGAGATTCAGGAAAAGATCCGCGAACTCATCAAGCTCGCTAAAGAGCAAGAGTACCTTACCTACGACGACATCAACGAGATCCTGCCCAACGATCTCGTCGATCCGGAAGACGTCGAAGCAATCATGGAGCGTCTCCGCAACATGGAGTTCGACATCATCGACGCTTCCGAAGTCGACCGCTACAAGGACAAGAAGCGCGACGAAGGCGACGGTGACGAAGAGGAAGTAAAGGGCGACCAGAAACTGGACATCCTCGACGACCCGGTCCGCATGTATCTCAAGCAGATGGGCCAGGTCCCGCTGCTGACCCGCGAGCAGGAAGTCGAAATTTCCAAGCGCATCGAAGACGCGGAAATCGAAGTAGCGAAGCAGCTTCACCTCTTCGGCTTCACCGCCGAGTGCTATCTCGAACTCGCCGACAAGCTCAACAAGGGCAAGGAACGCTTCGACCGCGTGATCCTCGACAAGAAGATCGAGTCACGCGAACGCTACATGAAGATCTTGCCGAAGCAGTGCGAGCAGCTCAAACAGCTCCACGAAGAGAACGACGATCTCTTCCGCCAGCTCTCGGCCAAGAACCCGCGCGGCAAAAAGAAGCTCGACGACGATTTCGCGAAGAACCTCCAGACGCTTCACCGCCTCTACGTGCGCTTCTACTTCAAGCAGAAGGTCACCGAAGACTTCTGCGAAAAGGTGGAAGAATACCAACAGCTCTTCTGGAAATACACCCGCAAGCTTCAGACGGACGCCGAGAACAAGGAGTTCCAGACCAAGCTGCGTGAACTCCAGCAGAAGGTCTGGCACACGGCCGAAGACTTCGAGGAAACCAACAAGCGCCTCCGCCATTGGCTGAAAGAAGCGCTCAAAGCGAAGACCGAGATGGTCGAAGCCAACCTGCGCCTCGTCATCTCCATCGCCAAGAAATACACCAACCGCGGCCTGTCGTTCCTCGACCTAATCCAGGAAGGCAACATGGGCCTGATGAAGGCGGTCGAGAAATTCGAATACCGCCGCGGCTACAAATTCTCGACCTACGCAACGTGGTGGATTCGCCAGGCGATCACCCGTTCGATCGCCGACCAAGCGCGCACGATCCGCATTCCGGTCCACATGATCGAGACGATCAACAAGCTGATGCGTGTGCAGAAGCAGCTTGTCCAGGAATACGGCCGCGAGCCTTCCCCGGAAGAGATCGCCGAGGAAATCCACCTTCCGGTCGAACGCGTCCGCGCCGTGCTCAAGATGGCCCAGCAGCCGATCAGCTTGCAGGCCCCGGTCGGCGATTCCGACGACACCTCGTTCGGCGACTTCATCGAAGACAAGACCGCTGACAACCCGATGGAGGAAGCCGGCTTCTCGATGCTCAAGGAGAAGATCAAGGACGTCCTCGACACCCTCACCGAGCGCGAGCGCGAAGTGCTCGAACAGCGCTTCGGCCTCAAGGACGGTTACAGCCGCACGCTTGAAGAAGTCGGCCGTCAGTTTCAGGTCACCCGCGAGCGTATCCGCCAGATCGAAGCGAAGGCACTCCGCAAAATGCGCCACCCCACCCGTATCCGGAAGCTCGAAGGTTTCATCGAGCTGCCGGGAGCGTAAGCTTCCCAATCAAAAAGCCCGCCTTCACCGGCGGGCTTTTTTATTTGTGAAATGCTCAACCGCTTACCAGCCGGTGAAATCCTTCGGCACGTGTTGCTCGGCATCGGCTTTCGAGCAGGTCATCACGGGCGTTTCAGGCGGGAGAATTCGTTCCGAAAACTCATATTCTCCTGCCGCCGGGCAAGTGGGCTCCTTCTCCAGCAATTTCCCCGGCCCCACGATTTCAGCCCAAGGAATCGGATCGCCAGGCTTCAAACCATGCAAGCTCTGGTAACCGCGCACGGCCTGCTGGACGTTCCGTTGGTTCAAAATACAGCCAGCCCGATCAGAGCCTTTTTTCCATGCCCGCGCCCCGACGAATAAGAAGCTGATCACGAACAAGATCGCCAAAACGACGATCTGCAGGTAGCCGAGAATCAAACCCGCAATGGCCAACCCGCGCCCCTCGATGGCACCCGCTGCCTTCTTAATCTGGGACAGCGCGATGTGTCCCAAAACAACCGGCACGATCCCCAGTCCAAGAATCCCCGTCACCAAACTCGAAATCGCCAAACCCGAGGTGCGAGGGGGAGCGATGGGCGGACCAGAGGGCGAAGCGGGCGAGTGATACGGATTGTGGGGTGGCCTATGAGGTTCCATACGAAAACCTCATGGAATGACACGGCTCACGTCAATCTACATATCTTGTGACAAAGCAGACAAAGACCCGGGAGGGAGCCGGTTTTCCCCGGTTGAGATTCCGCCGAAATCGAGCATTTTACGCCCATGCGTCTGCTGAAGTGTGCCGCCCTTCTCTGCTTCGCCCCGCTTCTTTTACGAGCGGACGAACCGGCGTGGAAATCCACGCTCACCGATCCGGCGCTTGGGCCTCAGCCGAAGTTGGCGCCGTGTCGCTTGGAATACCGTGCGAGTTGGAAAGGGCTGATCGATGCGGCCACCATGCAAATGGAATTCGGCAGCCCTGCGAACGCCAAGCCTGGGCTTTTCGTCGTTACTTCCGCGAGTCAGAGCCTCGGAGCTGCCGCCGCACTTTTCCCCTACAAACATTGGTTCTGGTCCGAACTCGATGCTTCCACCCTCAAGCCCAAGCTCTTTCACAGCGTCGAGGAACTAGAGGGCAAAAACGTGACTCACTCCCTAGACTACGGTCTCACAGGGGTTCGCTCCATCCAAGTCACCAAGGTCACCAAGACCGGAGCGGAATACACCAACACCAAGGATTTCGCCTTCGCTCCGGTGTTCGACATTTTCTCCGCGATGCTCTTCATCCGTAGTCAGGAACTGAAGGACGACAGTCGCTTCATTTTCGTCATTCAACCCGGCGAAACGCCTTATCTCGTCAATGTCCGCGTCACGGGCCGCGAAGTACACGAAGGCAAAAACTCGATCCGGCTGAGCGTGGGGATGCAAAAAATCTCCACCAAGACGCTGGAGCTCAAGCCTTACAAAAAAATGAAAAACGCCAGTTTGTGGCTCAGTGACGACGAGGATCGCGTTCCCTTGGAAATCCGCGTCGCGGCCTACATCGGCGACGTGCGATTGATCCTTACCAAGATCACGAAGTTTTAAACCGCTCCCCTTTCCGCGCCTTTTCTGCTAGAAAAGCGGGATGATCGAGCATCGCTATCCCGAACTGTTCCCGGTCGCCCGGTTACCGGAAGGTAAAGCCTTGGTGGCGGCACTGGATTTCAAGCGGTTGCCAAAAGTGCTGTTGCACGAACACCTCGACGGCGGTGTCCGGCCCGCGACCGTGATCGAACTTGCCCGCAGTCACGATTACCGGAAATTGCCGACCGAAGATGCGGGTGAACTTGCCGATTGGTTTCATCGGGGTGCGCAACGCGGCAGCTTGCCGGAATACCTGGAGGGCTTCGCTCACACCACGGCGGTCATGCAAACGCGCGACGCCTTGGAGCGTATCGCCTACGAGTTCATCGAAGACATGGCGCTCGATGGCGTGGTGTATGCCGAAGTGCGTTTCGCTCCGGTTTTCCACACCGGCCAAGGTCTCACCCAGGACGAAGTCGTGGAAGCGGTGATCGAGGGACTCGCTCGCGGCCAACGTGAATACGGCATCGCCTGGGGTTTGATCATTTGTGCGATGCGTGATCGCACCGATTCCCTCGAAGCGGCCGAACTTGCGATTCGTTGGCGGGATCGAGGGGTCGTCGGTTTCGACCTCGCGGGCGGCGAAGCCGGGCATCCGCCGAAAAAACACCTACCCGCGTTCGAAGCGATCCGGCGAGCGAATTTCCACATCACGATTCACGCGGGAGAAGCCTTCGGGCCGGAATCGATCTGGCAGGCCCTGCAATGGTGCGGCGCGCACCGACTGGGTCACGCCACCCGGCTACGCAACGACATCACGGTTCTCCCGGATGGCTCACTGCGTTTGGGTGAACTCGCCCAATACATTCTCGACCGGCGCATTCCTTTGGAAATGTGCTTACTGAGCAACATCCACACAGGTGCCTGCGCCTCCATCGAAGAGCACCCGTTCCCGCTCTTCCATCGCGCCGGTTTCCGTGTCTGCCTCAACACGGACGATCGGCTCATGAGCGACACCTCCATGACCAAGGAACTGGAAACGGCGACCCAAGCGTTCCGTTTAAACCTGATCGATCTGGAGAAAATGACGATGAACGCGATGAAAAGCGCTTTCATCCCTCATCAGCACCGGGTGGAGATCATTCACAAACGTTTGCTCCCATCCTTCGCCACGCTCTTCGCCGAACTTGCTGAGCGTTCATTCATCGAAGAAATGCGCGGTTCACGAACGGCCTAATCACAAAAAAAACGCCGGACGATTCGCCCGGCGTTTTTCTGAAACATCCTAAGTTTAGGCCACCGCTTGGCGGACAAGTCCCCGCCCGACCGAATCGAGAATTCCATCGAGCGAAGTGGCGACCTCGAAATCTCCGTGTCGGCACATGCCACCAAGCAACTGGATCAAGGGATCCCAGAAACCATTACCTGCTGCATCCGGCCGGTTGAACACAACGACCGGCTTGCCCACCATTAGCGGGTTTTGTTGCAGCTTGAAAATCATCAAGGCGAGCAATTCCTGGACCGTTCCCGCGCCGCCGGGAAAGACCACGAAGGCTTCCGAGCGTTGGATCATGACTTCCATGCGGGTGTAAATGTCCGGCTTCAGCCAGAAACTCGAAAGCCCATCCGGCAAACCTTCCAGCTCGATGATGTGCGGTACGTTCGAACCTCCGGTCCAGCCGCCGGCTTCCACTGAACCTTTCACTACCGCGCCCATGATGCCGGAGCGACCGGCACCCGAGACGCAGCCGAAATTTCCCCGAGCCAATCGACGTCCGAGCTCTTCGCCATCCGCCAAGTACGACGGATCCTGTAAAGAGGCGGAGCAGAACACGCACACGTTGCCTGCATGGGTTCGAGGCAGTGGCGCTTCGAACGATTTTACGGAGCTTAGCGATGCGATCTTTTCCCGGCCGACATCCGGCACGCCATGGTGGCGAACGCTTTCGATCGTCTGCAGGGCTTCTTCGCCATCGGCAACCGAAAGCAGATAGTTCCGGTGATCCTGAGCGATCGTGCCCATTCTGTTCAAATGCGTAAGCACTTGCAGAAATGGATCCCAACTCGAGTCAGGATTTAGAAGGACTGTCGGCTTGCCCGCCAAGTTGCGGTCGAGGGTTTGATAGCCGACGAAAATCGAAATCGCTTTAAACATGTCTTCGAGTGTCGCGCCGGGCGTGAAGACGAAAGCGTCGGACTCAATGATCTTGCGTTCGATGTTGGAGAGCGTGATTCGCTGGTCTCCGTTGCTATTATAAATGTCCCAGCCGCGGCTGTAGAGCAGGTAGTGGAGTTTTGCCCGAGCTTCACGGGCGGGATCTTCGGCACCGGCCACGGTACCGGACAGGCGTACTTTAGGCATACCAATTCAGGGGTTTTTACTGGCCTTACCCAGCGTCCTGAGAATGCCGCATAAAATGCCAATATTCAAGCAGGAAGCCGGTTGTCCTACGTAGGAATCCCCCTCCCGTAATCCCTGGGTTTCCACTTGGGAATTCAAGCCAAGCCGCTTGAGAAGACGGATTCTCAGACGCACCACGCTCATCCACAAAGCATCTCCCGCCCTTCAAATTCCGTTTTTACCACGGTCAATCATAAATCGGTAGCCTCCACCCGCCATTTTTTGGTGTCGTTCTCGATAACCCATCCGGATCGTGATTTACGATTCAAGGAGGTGACTTCCGGCTAACCCAAAGGAGCGCCCAACTCCCTGCCGAAGTCACCTTTCGGGTATCCCCCAAAGCCCGATGCGTCTTTTAACCCAGGCGCGTCAAAAAAACGCCAAAACCCACAATGAAACCCATAAACCTTATCCGTATCGCGGGAGCAGTCTTGCTTCCGCTTATACTCGGAGTTCCACAGGCCCGCGCTTACACCCACCCCTGCGTTCCTAACACCCTCGAAGAGCTGGATACCATCAAGGCCAACCTCGACAAGGAGCCTTGGAAACAAGGCTACAAAGTGCTCACTGGCGATAGCCATTCCTCGCTGAACTACACCATGGCCGGCCCCTTCGCGAATGTCAGTCGGGCGGGGTCTTACGACGCAAACCTCGGCGCATGGCGGAATGACATGCAAGCCGTGTATAATCTGGCGGTCATGTGGTATTTCACCGGCAATAGCGCCTATGCGCAGAAGGGCCGCGACATCCTGATCGCGTGGGCGAATACGCATACAAGCTTCAGTGGCAATGAAGCCGGCCTCGACCTTGGCGACTACGCCTACCGTTGGGGCGGCGGCGCCAGCATCCTGCGGGGCACGTGGCCCGGCTGGACAGCCTCCGATACGACCGCGGTCCAGAACTACTTCTCCAATGTTTTCTGGCCGCCTACCGGCGGGCCCAAAGTGATGGGTCCCTGCAATAAGGGTAATATCTACATGGAGGCTGGCATCGCCGTTGCCCTTTTCTGCGACGACACCACCAAGTTCAACCACATCCTCAACATGTATCGCACCTTCCATGGCTCCGGCCTGGGGGATACCCTGCCCACCGGCCAGATGGGCGAGACGGGCCGCGATGCGGGCCATGCCTATGGCAACCTTCTGGGCATGGCATTTGTTGCCGAATGCGCCTGGAAACAAGGAGTGGACCTCTTCTCGGAGTCGGACAACCGCTTGCTCGCCTGCGGCGAATACTTCGCCCGCAACAACTACACCACCGACAATCCCTACGTTTATTTCGGTTCCATCGACTGGCAGTGGCCAAGCAATCAGCCGGGACCCTACGCCGGTAATCGCGCCGCCTTTTATATTCTCCAGAACGCCTACAAGAACCGCAAGAACCTCCCCACTCCTTGGATCGATCGGAAACTCCAGGATCAGCACGTTGATGTGGTGAACTGGATGTATGCCAAGACGGCCGACTCCACCACCGCCACCGTGTCGGCGGCCACTTTCCCGGGGGTTTCCCTGGCCTCGAGCGGCTTGACCTTGACCACCCTCGGCACCAAGACCGCCGGCCGCAGCCTCTCCTATGCGAATGGCACGTGGACGCTAAGCGGCCTTGGGAATACGGTCTGGAATGATACGACCGACGACGCCCAGTATGCTTACACGCAGATGACCGGCGACTGCGCCATGGTCGCCAGAGTCACCTCATTCACAAATTCTGGAAATCAAGCTGGCAAGACCGGGTTGATGATCCGCGACTCTCTGAACGCCACCACTTCGCAGCGCGCCTTTGTCGATGTTTCCTGGGTGGGCTCATCGAGCACGAATGCGATGGAAGCCTTCATGCGGGGCTGGACCGAAAACTGGGGCGGGACCGGATATGACGATCGTTCGCACCAGTGGTCCCCCGCACCGGCATTACCCTACTGGCTCAAGATCGAGCGCCTGGGCAAGCAGATCACCACCTTCGTTTCGGTGGATGGCGCCAGTTGGTCGCCCATGACCTGCTCCTATTACGGCAATTTGCCGTCCACCCTTTATATCGGCCTGTTCCTCTGCAGCGGCACGACGACGTCCCAGACCGCCACCTTTGACAACGTGGCGTTCACCGGTGGAAGCGGTGGCCTTGTGACAACTCCGGCCGCCCCGAAAGGCGTGCTCGCCATCGGTTCGGGCAGAGACATTACCGTGCGCTGGCTGTCTTCCTTTGGGGCCACCAGTTATATGGTGCTCCGCTCCCCCAATAACAGCACTTGGAGCACGATCGCCAGCGGTCTCTCCGCGTCCACGACCAGCTACGTGGATACATCGGCGGGTTCGGGCACCTACTACTACGCGGTCCGCGCCGTAAACTCCGCCGGCAACGGCACCTCGGCCTCGTTCCCCGCCGCTCGAATTACCTCGCCGATGGTCAATCTCGCCTTTGGTGGCACCACGTCGGCGAGTATCAATACTGGCTCCCAAGTAGGAGGCTCCGATGATGCGTTTAATGGTGACCCGGGCTCCAAGTGGTATGGCTACAACTCGCCCACCGGCTGGCTCCAGTATGACTTCGGCTCGGGCAATGCGCAGGTGATCAAGCGCTACACGGTTTCCTGCGCCGACGTGGCGGATCGCGACCCGGTAAGCTGGAACCTCCGCGGTTCCCAAGACGGTAGCAGCTGGACCTGGCTCGCCTCGGCCAGCAATCAGACCTTCGCGATCCGGATGGCGACCAACACCTACGATATTGGCAACACGACTGGCTATCGTTTCTACCGGCTTGAAATTACCGCTAATAACGGTGCCGCCGGCGTGGCAATCTCCGACCTTGGTCTGTATGGCGACAGCGGCCGCACCATTCCGGACGGCACCTACCGCCTCGTCAGCCGCTACAGCAACAAACTGATGGCAGCCTCGGGCGGTGGCACGACCAATGGCACCAAGCTCGTCCAGTGGAGCCATACCGGCGGCGACGAGCAGAAGTGGACCTTCACCCACCAGGGCAACGGCCAATACAAGATCACCGGCCTCGCCAGCGGCCGGGTGATGGATGTCTCCGGCAGCAGCACCGCCAATGGAGCGAACATCCAACTCTGGGATTGGTTGAACGCCAACAACCAGAAATGGACCGTTACGCCGATTGGCGACGGTTATGTCAGGGTGACGGCCGTCCACAGTGGCAAGGTGGCCGATGTCGAAGGACCCAGCACCGCCAACGGAGCGGACGTTCATCAGTGGGACTACGTGGGAGCGCTGAACCAGTATTGGCGGATGTCCAGCGCGCCGTAAAGTTGCCCCCTTGTCCCCGCAGCCCCACGCTCCGCTGATCGGAGTGCGGGGCGATTTTTTTACATCTACCAGAAGGAGGCGACATCCCTTTTTCGCGGTGGTGGAACCCGTGGACGAACTCGACTCATGGGAATCCGTCACCATCGATCATCAAGCCTATGGTGTGACTCTGATGATGAGCGGCGACTTAAAAGGCTACGAAACGTTTCGCCGCAATCACGCGGATCGCTTTACCTACGAGACTAACGGAACACGGTCGGTCGAGTGCTCAAAACCTGCCTGCTCCGCCCGATCGATGCCGCCCAACGCCAACGACTCAAGCCACTCGGGCAACGAGTGGAGCTTTGGTTCGCCAAACTCCAGCCCTACCATGCCCGGAGCTGGGCGGTCGTGTCGATTTCTCTCTGGCGTTACCGGACGGGCAACATCAATGGTGCCGAGTAATTGCTACAGCGGGTCTACCGCGCAGTGGACCACGGCTCTCTCATGACCACGGTGCGGGTGTTGCTGGCGTTGCGCGCACGGCAACGAGGTGACCACGCCCAAGCCGAGTCCTTCGTGGCGACGGTTCGTGCGGACATTTCCGACTATTTCACCGGATCAGAGTCGCGTGAAAGGTTGTGGTATGATCGGGCGTTTACCCGGGTCTTGCTCAAGAAAGCAGATTCCTTGTCGACCGTGAAATAACGTGCTTCGATCCACGTATAAAAAGGCGCTTTTGGGCTGACTTCACGCCGAAGCGACGCTATTACCAACACGGTTTCTGGGGATTCCCGCACAGCGCGTACCACTGGAAGACCGTTTTTATCCATCATCCAATGTCACTACCTAAAACCTTCGCCGCCCTTTTAGCGGCCGCAGCCACATCCGCTTACGCCAACGGCCCCGTTCCGGAAACCGCCAAACCTGCCGTCATCGCCGACACAAGCAAAGAACCCGTTGCCAAAGGAAAGTTTCAACCGACCTGGGAGTCCCTTGCTCAATATCAGGAAGCACCCGACTGGTTTCGCGATGCGAAATTTGGCATCTGGGCCCACTGGGGTCCGCAATGTCAGCCGGAACAAGGCGATTGGTACGCGCGTAACATGTATGTGGAAGGCCACGGCCAATACAAAGCGCATTTGGCGAAGTACGGCCACCCCTCCGAATTCGGCTTCAAGGACGTGATCAACGCATGGAAGGCCGAAAAGTGGGAGCCCGCAAAACTGGTGGCCCTCTACAAGCGGGTCGGTGCGAAATACTTCTTCGCCATGGCCAATCATCACGACAACCTGGACATGTGGGACTCCAAGTATCAGCCGTGGAACTCCGTCGCTGTCGGCCCCAAGAAAGACCTCATCGGGGGCTGGGCCAAGGCCGCCAAGGCTCAAGGCCTGCCCTTCGGCGTCAGCGTCCACGCCGCCCACGCCTGGTCCTGGTATGAAACCGCCCAAGGCGCTGACAAAAACGGCGACAAGGCCGGCGTGCCTTACGACGGCAAGCTCACCAAGGCCGATGGCAAGGGCCAATGGTGGAACGGCCTCGACCCGCAAGACCTCTACGAACAGCGCCACCAACCCAGCCCCGGCTTCGAGAAAGCCAACTCTGTCCACGCCCGTTGGAACTGGGGTGGCGGCGTGAGCCAACCCGACCAGGCCTATTGCGACAAGTTCTACAACCGAACGGTCGACCTCATTAACAAATATCAGCCGGACCTCATCTACTTCGACGACACCGCCCTGCCACTGTGGCCGGTGACCGACGCGGGGCTGAAAATCGCCGCTCACTTCTACAATACCAACCTCCAACGGAAAGGCGTCGGCACCGGCGTGTTGTTCGGCAAAATCCTCACCGATTTCCAGCTCAAGACGATGACCTGGGACATCGAGCGGGGCGTGCCGAGCAAGATTCTTCCAGACGCGTGGCAAACCGACACTTGCATCGGCACCTGGCACTACGAGCGCGGCTTTTACGACCGCAATCGTTACAAGTCGGCCAAAACGGTCATCCACATGCTGGCCGATATCGTCAGCAAAAACGGCAATCTTCTCTTGAACGTTCCGGTTCGCGGCGACGGCTCGATCGACGACAAGGAAGAGAAGATCCTCGAAGGCATCGCCGCGTGGATGGAGGTGAACAACCAGTCGATCTTCGCCACCCGCCCCTGGAAGACCTTCGGCGAAGGCCCTGCCAGTGAAGGTGCCGCGTTGTCCGGCCAGGGCTTTAACGAAGGCAAAGGCAAGCCGTTCACCGTCGAAGACGTGCGTTACACCGCATCAAAGGACGGACAAACGGTTTACGCCATCGTCATGGGTGCGCCTACCCAAGCGGTGAACCTCAAGTCGCTCGGCAAAAACGCCAAGCTTCTGGATCGCGCGGTGGCTGGCGTCGAGCTTCTCGGCTCGTCTGGCGCGCCACGCTGGAACCAAGGCGACGACGCCTTGGTCATCGATCCACCCACCGGTCGCGCACCGAACGATATCGCGGTCGTTTACAAGATCAGCCTCGCTCGCTAATCCGCGCAGTCTCGATCACGAAATGTTCCATGCCGGCCGCGAAAGCGGTCGGCATTTTTTTGTGAATCGCAGCTCATTAAAAACGGCGAGATGATGGCGCGTTGAATCCGCGATCCATCCGGGACACGTGAGAGAATGACTCGTGCGGCCGCGCTCTTTCTTCAAGAGCACTTTTGAGCTTCGACAGGCAACCGACCCGTCGACGTCGCGTTTCATCCAAGCCATTGAAATAAAAATGGCGGAGAGGGAGGGATTCGAACCCTCGGTAGGGTATTAGCCTACGTTCGATTTCGAGTCGAGTGCCTTCAACCGCTCAGCCACCTCTCCTTGAAACGCGGGCGGCAAAGTAACAACCGCCGACTTCTTGTAAAGCCTTCAATCAGGAAAAACGATCGCACGGTGCCCATCGATGATCGTCCGATCGTGCACGTGGTAGCGAATGCCTTTCGCCAGAGCGATTCGCTCGCAGTTGCGGCCGAGCCGAACGAGGTCGGCGGGCGCGTGAAAATGCTGCACGCGTTCCACTTCCTGTTCGATGATCGGCCCGGCATCCAGTTCGTTGGTGACGTAGTGGCAGGTCGCCCCGATGAGCTTCACGCCGCGTTCGTGCGCTTGTTTGTAGGGGTTCGCCCCGATGAACGCCGGCAGGAAACTATGGTGGATGTTGATGATGCGGCCGTGGAATTCCTGACAGAACCAGTCGGGCAGGATCTGCATGAAACGCGCCAGCACGATTAGCTCCACCTCCTGCTCCAGCAAAAGCCGTCGGATTTTCTGGAAACCTTCTTCGCGGAGATCGCCATCCATTTCGACGCCGTGAAAGGCAAAACCCGCCCGTTCGGTCACTTGCCGGCAGGCCTCGCGGTTGCCGATGACAGAGGTGATCTCTACCGGCATTTCGCCGATTTCGGCACGCCAGAGCACCTCTTGAAGGCAGTGGTCGGTCTTGGTCACCAGCACCGCCGTGCGCATACGAAACGGCAAACGCCGGAAGTGCCACTGCGCGCGCATCGAGCGACCGAGGGTGCCGAAGCCTTCGATGAAGTCCTCTACCTCCACATCGAGTTCGGAGGTTTCGATTTCGAGACGCGCGAAAAATTTTCCGCCAAGCTTGTCAGAGAACTGCGCGAACTCAACGAGGTTGCCGCGATGGCCCGCCACATAGGTCGCCACCTTCGCCACGATTCCCGGTTGGTCCGGGCAACTCAGTTTCAAAATCAATCCCGCGCGCGCCATCGTGGCCGGAGCTTGCGATACACCGCGCGTCAACGTCAACAGGCGTCCAACGAACCATCACGAAGGAAAATCGTTTCGCCCGCGAGAAAAGGGCGTGCCTTCCGAGGTCACGCCATGACTGAATGAAGTAGATGAAGACCTGCTTGGTGATGACTTTGCTCGGCCCGGATCGTCCGGGATTGGTGCGCGCTCTTTCCTCCGCAGTCGCCGATCACGGCGGCAATTGGCTGGAAAGCCGGATGGCGCGCCTGGCGGGGCATTTCGCCGGCATCCTGCGGGTCGAGTGCCCGGAAGAACACGTCGAGCCTTTGATCGAAACGTTGCGCGGCTTCGGCAAAGACGGCCTTTCTGTACAAGCGGTGCGGGAAACGACCACCGAACGGGCAAGCCGACGCGAGTGGCACATCGAAGTGGTCGGCAACGACCGGCCGGGCATCGTACGGCAACTGGCCGCCGCCATCACCGGTTCCGGCGGCAACGTCGAAGAACTCATCACCGGCTTGGAAAGCGCGGCGATGAGTGGTCATCCGATTTTCCGCGCGCGAGGAGTTGTTTCGCTCCCGGTGGAAGCGGATGAAAACGCGCTCGTTTCCGCGATCGAACAGCTCGGGCCTGACTTGGCGGTGGAGATTTCCTGACTTGCCTGCGTGCGACGTCAGTGGGCCGGCCGGCATGGAACGGCCAGTGGAGAGACGAGTATACAATAAACGGGCCGCAAGTTTGAACTCGCGGCCCGACAGATACTCTTTACTGACCACTAGCCACCGGCCACTGGCCACTCAAAAGGCTTAACCTCCCGTGCGCGGCGAACGCGGCTTCTTCTTCGGTTCCACGGTGCCCGGATCGATGCCTTGTTGGCGCAAGCGTTGCACGCGCTGCATTTCTTCCTGCTTCGCCGCAAGCTTCTCGACCCACGACTTTCCGCCCGAAGTTTTCCGAGGCTTCAATTCAGGCTCGGGCAGCTTGTTGGTAATCCACGTTTGGAAGATCGAGAACAGGTTCGTCGTGGTCCAGTAAAGTGCGAGCGCGGAAGCGAAGCTGTAGCAGAAGAAGAAGAACACGAACGGCATCATCATCATCATGCGCCGTTGCATCTTATCACCCGTCATGGGCGTCATCGCCATTTGCACGAAGCTGGTGATGGCCATCACGATCGGCAGCAGATTGATCGGCACTCCGCCGAAAATCGGCAGTGTGTAGACCGTGTCGGGCTGCGAAAGGTCATCCACCCACCAAAAGCCCTGGTGACGCAATTCCACCGCGTATTGCAGCATGTGGTAGAAGCCGATGAAAATCGGGAGCTGGATGAGCATCGGGAGACAGCCGCCAAGCGGATTGACGCCGTACGTGCGGTACAGCTTCATCATCTCCTGGTTCATCTTGTTCGGGTCGTCGCTGTACTTTTCCTTCAGCTTGGTCATTTCCGGCTGAAGTTTGCTCATCCGCTTCATGGAGCGGGTGGACTTGGCGTAAAGCGGCCAGATCGCCGTGCGGACGATGATGGTCAGCGCGATGATCGCCAGGCCCCACGACCATTTCGAGCCGGTGCCTTGGAACAAGACGTGAAGCCAGTTGAGCAAACGGTTCAGCGGATTCGACACCAAGCCGGTCCAACTATAGGCCATCAGGTCGCTCCATTGGTTGCCCATCTTGCGGAACAACTCGTTGTGCTTGGGACCGACGAAAATCCGGTAGGAAAGATCTTTCTGAGCCTTCGGCGCCAACGCCTCGGCGGGCAAACGCAACCCCGCCTGGATTGATTTCACCGGTTTGTCGCCATCGGGCAAATTGACCTCGGAAACGCGTCCCCACGCCCGGCCCGGCATCACGGTTTTCGGACGAATGACCGTGGTGAAGAACTGGTTGGAAACGCCCACGTAATCCAGCTTGTCGGATTCGCCGGTGATGACGGATTTCGCAGCCGAAAACCAACCTTTGGCGAATTCACCCGGGTGAATGAAATGGGCGCTGCTCTCACCGCTCCAAACGAAGGTGGTCTGCTGGCTCGCCTCGCCTTGATACAGCGGCGAAGCCTCACCCAGGAACAAGCTATAGCCTTCCAACGGCAGGGCGGCTGCCGCGGCGTTTTCCACCTTGAGGTCGAAATCGAGCAGATATGATGCGCCGGGCTCACCGGTTTTCACCAGCGAGTAAGTCTTGCGAGCGATCAGGCCGGAAGGATGAGTGCCGATGAAAACGATCTTTTCACCCGGAACCGATTCGTTGGGTTGATAGCTGTACGCGAGGGTCTCCGGCACATCGGCCGCGCCGCTAAGCGCTCCGATCGGCGCGGTGCCGAACCGATTGATCCGGACGTGCTCCTCTTTGTGGCGCTCCACCCCATACTGGTTTTTCAGCTCCGCGTATTTGAGACCGCCACCCAGATTGGTGAACGTGAACACCACTTCACCGGTCTCCAGCTTGTATTCCTGCTCGGCGATTTCCGCTGGCGCGGGCTCGACCTTGAGCGAATTCGTGGTCCCGCTTGCGGACGCTTCTGGCGTCGCGGGCGCGGTGGCTGCCGGTGGATTTTGAAGGGCGAGCTGTTGCTCGTTCTTTTTGGAGTAATACACGTTTACGCCCAGCAGCACGCTGCAGGCGATGACGATGATCCAGGTCTTGCGGTCGTACATGGAAAAACGGGAAAAGATGAGCCTAACCTTGAGACGTCGGGAATTTCCCAGGCGAATGTTGGGGCGGCGGGACGGGGTCATAACCGCAGCCCCCCCACGGATGACAGCGTAAAATCCGGCGAATGCCGAACCACGAGCCGCGCCATGGACCGTGAAGGTCGATTGCCTGTAAAAAGTAGTGGGAGCAGCTCGGCGTATAGCGGCATCCCGCGCCCGGACCGGACAACGCTTTCAACACCGGATTGAGAAACCGTTGGTAAAAACGGATCCCCAACCGCAGGAAAGTCGTGACGGCCTTTGCAATCACGGGCGAGCGACCGGTTGATCGAATAATCCCAGTCGTCTCGCCTGCCGGAGCCAATCGGCTTCGAGTTCGGCGAACGTCGCCGACGCAGCACCTGGGCGGGCGATGGTGACAAGGTAGCGTTTCATCTCGGCGAAACGCGGCGCGTGCGCCTGCACCATCGCACGAAAACGACGGCGCAGGAGATTCCGATCATGCGCCTTGCCGGCCTTGCGGGTGGTGATGAAACCGGTCCGCAAGCCGTCGAGCGACGGATCGGGCAAGGTGCTTAAAATGACAAACCGGCCGGCTTTCGCCCGACCGGTGGTCCGGACCCGCGCGAATTCATCGCGACGGGTCATGCTGTGTTTCCGCGGAAGACGCATGGCGGAGGATGGGATGTTTCACCCGGTCGCCCGGCAATCCGCATGAAGCGGCTTAGGAGCCGTGCTGCACCGTGTGGCGCTTGTACGGGATCTCGACGCCCTTCGGAAGAAGGCGCTTGCGGCCCTTCTGGCGGCGGCGGCGGAGAATGTCACGGCCGGCTTTGGTCGCCATGCGGGCACGGAATCCGAACTGGCGGCGGCGGGTGCGCTTGGAGGGCTGATAGGTGCGGAAGCTCATGGCGGTAGTCGTGCGCGTTGAAGAGGATGCCGCCGCAAAGCGGGGCGGGCGCGCAGACTAGTGACGGACAGACGGTTGTCAATCCACCAATTATCACGGAATACCGAAATTTTCCCCGACTCGGGAAAATAGGCGTGCCGCAGGCGGGAAAGTATGACAGATTTGGCTTCATGGAACAAGCTCCAGCTGCGCCTTTGCCTCGCAAGCGCATCGATTTGCCTCGGGTGGAACCCGCGACCATCGAGGATCTGCCAGCGTTGACTGAGCTGGTCATGGAGCTTTTCGCCCACTCAGGGGACTTTTCGCCGGACCGAGGCACGCAGGAAAGAGGCCTGCGGTTGATTCTTGAGCAGCCCAGCCGCGGACGGATTTTCGTTTTGCGGACGGACCACCGGATCATCGGCATGGTGAACCTGCTGTTCACCATCTCCACCGCTCGGGGTGGGTTCGTGCTTTTGATGGAGGACGTGGTGGTCCACCCCGATCATCGCGGACTCGGCTACGGCTCGATGTTGGTGAAATACGTAATCGAGTTCGCCCGGCAAAAGGACTTCAAGCGAATCACCCTGCTGACCGACCGGATCAGTGCGGAATCGCAGCATTTCTTCCACAAGCACGGGTTCGAATACTCGAACATGATCCCGATGCGCTTGATTTTAGGATAAACCTCCGTTCGCCATGGGCGGACTCATCATCAACGCCGCCGACGGTTTCGCGTTGGCGATGCTCGGAATGATCCTCCTAAGCTGGACCATCCTGTTTTTATTGTTCTGGACCATGCGCCGGCTGGCGGCGAAGCGAGATCCGCAGGTTGACGCGCTGCTGGAGGAATTGGAGGAGTCGGACAAACCATGTCTGTCCAACCGTCCACCAGCCCGGAAGAAACGTGCAGACTGGGAGCGAAATTCCGACTGGTGGAAGAGTTAAGGCCGGAAATGCCCCCTAATGGCCGGTTTTAGGAAGCGACAATGCTTTCCCCCTCCCTTCAGTTGGAGGAGAGTGCAGTAACTAGAGCTGGCCGTTCTACTTTGGGGTAACAGCCCGCTCTTCTTAAAGCCCGAGCTCACCGATAAACTGGAATCGTTCCGGGGGGAAATCGCTTCCACTACCATCGTCTAAGTTCGAGCCGTGTATCGCAGGGGCGAGTGACCGGATTGCTGGTTTACCGGTCGCCGCCCTTGCTTTGCATCCGGCCTCTACTCTCCGTAGAAGCTCTTGATGTAGCCGAACTCGATCAAGGTGTCCTGCCACGAAGCCAAGGCCGCCGGGTTACGGAAGACTCGAGACGCAATCGCCAGCCATTCCTCCGCCTTCAGCGTGTTCTTGCTCTCGTAGGCCAATGCCGCCTGCGCGTAGTAGTAAAAGGGAGAATCGTCCTCAAGGGGATCATATTTCCCCGCCAGCGCCACGGCTTCCTCTTTTTTGTTCAGGCGCAATTTGCAGAGCAAAATCTTGTATTCGATCAAACGGGCGAAGGAGTCATCGCGCTGCTTGGGCAATACTTTTAGCACTTCCCCGAAGACATCGTGCGCCTCCTGCCATTGGTGCCTGACGAACAAGACCTCACCGATGTTAAAGCGGATGCTTGGATTGCCTGGCGACAGCTTTTCGGCGGCGCGAAACGCCTCCATGGCTTTGTCGAACGCGCGGAATTCCACGTAACAGGAACCACGCAGATTCAGGCTTTCCGGGCTTTCTTTGAAAATGGCGTCCGCCTTGTCGAGTTCGCTCAACGTTTCGAAAATCCGCTTGTCGCGGAACAAGCGGTTGGCCTCCTGGATGTGTTTCACGAACCGCTCGCGCTGTTCCTGCGGGAGATTGAGGAACGCCTGTTGGTTGGGGGCGAGCTGGGGTGCCGGTTGGGCAGAGGCGGGCTTATCTTGGGCGCCAGCAAGGACGGCGCCACCAAGCCAGATCGCGGTGAGAAGCGGGAATTTCATGGAGGATTTCGAGGAGGCTAGTTAGCCCGGACCCAATGCGCAAGAAGACGTTCCCGGTCGATACAGGCCCTGTCGCGCGATGTACTCCGCCACCTCCGGATCCAACCATGGGGAAGGCGCGTCTCCTGCGGCTACACCCGCGCGGATGGCGGTAGCGGATGCCGGGTGCGCGGCGCCCCGCACCTCACACATGCGAAAACCTTCCAAAGGAGCAGGCGATCCCCCGCGCGTGAGAACGAGAAACATCACGCAAGCCGCCAAACGCTCGGGATGCTTCCAACGCGGCAGGGCTTCCCATTGATCCATTCCCATGATCCAGAACCATTCGGCTTCCGGCTGCCGGCGCGCGAATGTTTCCGCCGTCGCATACGAGTACGACGGCTCCGGCGCGTGAAGTTCGAAATCGTCCACCACCGCCCATGGCAACCCCCTCGTCGCCAGCCGCAGCATCGCCAACCGATCTTCCGCAGGGGCGGAAACCTGGCCGAGTTTATGAGGCGAAACCCGACAGGGCAAAAACCGGACCTCGTCGAGCCCAGCGGTGTCGCGAGCCGCACGGGCGAGATGGATATGACCGAGATGCACCGGATCGAACGTGCCGCCGAACAATGCGATGCGTTTGAGTGCCTTCATAAAATCCTAGTCATCGTCTCTCCCCTACTCCCTCCGGCAATCTCAAAAACAGCCGCGTTTTTCCCGGCACTCTGCTAGAGTGGAGAATGAACTTTTCCCTCGTCGCCGAGCGATTGGCCGCGGCGAAACGCTCGCGCTTTCCGGATGATGTCCTGGTCGATGAAGCGGTTCGCTTGGCAGCCGAGTTGGTGGCCTGCGCCAAGGCGGAAGAGCGACCATCCGAGCGGGAGCAATCCGCGCGACTGGCCCGGTTGATGAACGATCCCGCCGGAAAAGCATTCACGCTCGCGTTAGCGGATCAGGTCCTCCGACCACCCCACGCGCCCAGAGCCGCTTCCCAATTCCGCCACCTGCTTTCGGAATTCGGCACACCGCGTTACCTTAAACCAACCGAACGATTCGCCCTCCAGTTTGGCGCTCCGTTTTCCGCAATCGCCCCCTGGTTAGTGATGCCCGCCGTGACACGCGCGATGCGGACCGGTAGCGAGCAAGTAATTCTTCCGGCCGAACCGGATGCCTTGCGGAGATTGCTCGACCAACGCCACACCGAAGGCTTTCGGATGAATCTGAACCAACTGGGCGAAGCGATCCTCGGCGAGGAAGAAGCCGCCCGCCGACTGGAAGCCAATCTCGCCCGCCTCGCGTCGCCCGAGTGCGATTGCCTTTCGGTAAAAATCTCCGCCATTTGCAGTCAAATCCATCTCGTAGGAGAAACGGAAACCCTCGCCAGCATCGCGGAGCGACTGCGCCGACTTTACCGAACCGCCATGGCGAATCCGGTGAATGGTGCCGCCAAATGCGTCACGCTCGATATGGAGGAATACCGAGATTTGCATCTCACCTGCGACGTTCTCCGGCAGGTACTGGATGAACCGGAGTTTCTCCCCCTGGAAGCAGGCATCGTGCTGCAAGCCTACCTCCCCGACTCCTGGCCGATGCAAAAAGACCTGATCGCGTGGGCGAAGCAACGTCGTGCTCGCGGCGGTGCGGGCATTCGCATTCGCTTGGTCAAAGGTGCCAATCTCGCGATGGAACACGTCGACGCGGAACTCAACGGCTGGCCGCTCGCGCCGTACGGCTCAAAGGAAGAAACCGACGCCAATTTCAAACGCATGCTGCATGAAGCCTGTCGCCCGGAAAACGCGGCAGTCGTTCGTCACGGCATCGCGAGCCATAACCTCTTCGACCTCGCCTATGCGTTGCTGCTGCGCACGAGGGAGGGCGTCGAGGACAGGATCGAATTTGAAATGCTCGAAGGCATGGCGAATGCCCAAGCTCGTACGGTTCGTGCGGCGGCGGGCGATTTGCTGCTCTACGCACCGGTGGTGAAACGGGAGGACTTTTCCAGCGCGATCGCTTACCTGGTGCGGCGGCTCGACGAGAACACCTCGCCGGAAAACTTTCTCCACGATCTCTTCTCCCTCACCCCGGGCAACGCGGCGTGGCTCCGGCAGGAAGAACGCTTCCGCCAAGCTTGCAGGCACATCGACGATTTACCCGCCGGGCCGAATCGTCGGCAAAATCGCCGAACCGACCACACCCTTCCACTGCCCGCAGGTGCCCCGTTTCGCAACACGCCGACTACCGACTTTTCTCTGCCGGAAAATCGCCGATGGATCCGGGAACTCACTCAAACTTTCCGGCAGTCGATTCTTCCCGAAATCCCCCTCGTGATCGACGGAACGGAGGAGCCGGGCGAAAGCACTGCCATCGGGCGCGATCCATCACAACCCGGATCCCAAGCCTACCGCCACGCGTTAGCGGGACCTGAGCAAATCGAACGCGCGCTGAACGCCGCGGTCTGCGCGCGGGCAAATTGGCAAGCGATGGGTTTCGAGGGACGCGCAACCCTGCTTCGCCAAGCCGCGGCTGAACTGGCGAACGCACGCGGCGAAGCGATCGCGACCATGATGCTCGACGCGGGAAAATCCGTCATGGAAGCCGACGTCGAAGTCTCCGAAGCCATCGATTTCGCCAATTACTACGCACAGGGTTTTTCCGTCGATGGCTTTGAGGACGGCTCCGCCTTTGTTCCCTTTGGCACAGTGCTGGTCACACCGCCCTGGAATTTCCCTTTCGCCATTCCCTGCGGTGGCATCCTTGCCGCGTTGGTTGCGGGTAACACGGTGATTCTCAAACCGGCTCTCGAAACGGTGCTAACCGCTTGGCAATTGGTGAATTGCCTTTGGCGTGCCGGGATTCCGCGCGACGTGCTGCAGTTTCTCCCCTGCCCTGACGATGAAATCGGGCGATCGCTCGTGACCGCCGACCGGATCGACGCGGTGATTTTGACAGGCGCTTACGAAACCGCGCGCATGTTCCTCGATTGGAAGCCCTCGTTGCGACTCTTTGCCGAAACCAGTGGAAAAAACGCCTTACTCATCACTGAGGCGGCGGACGCGGATTGGGCGATCAAGGATCTGGTGAAGAGCGCTTTTGGCCACGCCGGGCAAAAATGTTCCGCCGCATCCCTCGCGATCGTGGAGGCCGGTCTCCACGATCATCCGGCCTTTCTCCGGCAATTGCGGGACGCCGCCGCTTCCTTACGCGTCGCCTCACCTTGGCAGCTCGACGCGACGGTCACGCCCCTCATTCGGGAACCAGGCGAAGCCTTGCAACGGGCGTTAACCGGTCTGGAGCCGGGCGAATCGTGGTTGCTTGAACCGCGCCCAATCGATGACAACCCGCTGCTCTGGTCGCCAGGCATCAAACTCGGCGTCGACCCCACGGGTTGGTACCGTCGCACCGAATGCTTCGGCCCCGTATTGGGCATTATTCGCGCCAACGATTTCGCTCACGCGCTACGCATCCAGAACGATTCGGAATTCGCCCTGACCGCCGGATTGCATTCGCTCGATGAGCGGGAAATCGCCCTGTGGCGCGAGCAAGTCGAAGCCGGCAACATTTACATCAATCGCCAGACCACCGGCGCAATCGTCCAACGCCAACCGTTCGGCGGCTGGAAGCATTCGAGTTTCGGCCCCGGATCGAAAGCGGGCGGACCGAACTACTGCCAGCTCTTCGGCAACTGGCGAAACCAGAACCACCCAACTCGATGCGCGGCCGTTTCGGCAAACGTCGCCCGCCTTTTGAAAAAACTGACCGACGCCTTGCCACTCGACGCCGAATGCCTCGCCGCCGCGGCGGGCAGCGATGCATATTGGCACACCCACGAATTTTCCCGCGAGCACGATCCCTCCGCTCTTGAGTGCGAGTCGAACGTCTTTCGCTACCGGAAATTTCAACGAGCGATCATTCGGGTGAGTGACGATTTGCCCGACGTCGAACTTGCCCGCTTGCTCCTCATTCCCGCTACGATGGGCATCGTTTGTGAAATCTCGATGCCAAGCCCGCGACCTTGGGTCGAATCCTTGCGACTTCCTCTGCAAATCGAAACGAATGACTCCCTTGCGACGCGCCTGAGCAGCTGCTCCGACGCTTCCGTGATTTTACGTGCACCTCATGCGAACGGCGTAATTCAAGAAGCGGCATTAAAGACGATAACGCGTTTCGCAAACAGCCCAGTGCTTTGGAATGCGCGCGTTGAATGGCTTTCATGGCTGCATGAACAATCGATTTCGGAAACACGCCATCGCTACGGAAATCGCTTGCCGAAGAGGGAAAAATTCGGACATTGAGCCCGCTCCCGCTACGGGAGGTGGGAAAAATCCGGGGGGAGATTTCCGCACTGCTGTAGCGGGAGTTTTTGCGTCCACGAGGTTCATAGGAGTTCGCAAAAAAAGGCCGGTTCCGCATGCATCGCGAAACCGGCCGAAAAGCGAACGATCGCTCAAGAATCAGTTTTTTTTCTCTTTGAAAGTCGATTGCACGTAGACTTCACGCAACGCCTTGAAGTCGACTACGCACGGACTTTGAGCCATCAGGTCCGCGCCCTTGTTGTTCTTCGGGAACGCGATCACCTCACGAATGCTGTCCTCGCCCGCGGCAAGCATCGCAATGCGATCGAGGCCAAGAGCAAGACCACCGTGTGGCGGCGCACCGAAGCGGAAGGCATCCAGAAGGTGGGAGAATTTCTCCTCCTGTTCTTCCGGGCCGACGCCGAGAACGCCGAACATTTTCGCCTGAAGATCCTTTTCGTGGATTCGGATCGAGCCACCGCCGAGTTCGTAGCCGTTCAATACGACGTCATAGGCAACCGCGCGGACTTCCTCGAACTTGCCTTCTTCGAGCAAGCCGACGTCTTCCGCGTTCGGACGGGTGAACGGATGGTGCACCGCGGCCCAGCTGCCGGTTTCGGCATCGAGCGCAAGCAGCGGGAAATCGACCACCCAGAGGAAATTGTAGGCCGTGCTGCCCTTGGTGATCTGCATCATGTCAGCCACCTCGATGCGGACGCGACCGAGGATGTTGCTGACGGAGTCGCGCTGACCGGCGACGAAGAACACGATATCGCCTTCCTCGATGGCGAGCGTCTTCACCAGCGCGTCCTTTTCGGCGTCGGTGAAGAACTTCCACAGCGGGCTCTTAAACTCACCGTTTTCCAGCTTAATGAACGCCAGCGTCTTCACCGGCAAACCGGCTTGAATCGCGATTTCGTTGAGGCGATTCATCTGGCCGGTCGTCACGCAGGCGAAGCCTTTCGCGTTGATCGCGCGGACCACGCCGCCGTTATCGAGAGTCGAGCGGAAGATCTTGAACTCGGTCGCTTCGAACACCGCGCCGAGGTCGGTGATCTTCATGTCATAGCGCGTGTCCGGCTTGTCGGAGCCGTAGACGTCCATCGCCTCGCGGTAGGTCATGCGCGGGAACGGACGCGGGACGTCGAGCCCGAGACCGGCCTTGAACATCGACGCGAGCAAACCTTCGACCAAACCAATGATGTCCTCCTGGTTGACGAAGCTGGCCTCGATGTCGATCTGGGTGAACTCCGGCTGGCGATCCGCGCGGAGGTCTTCGTCGCGGAAGCAACGAGCGATTTGGAAATACTTCTCAAGACCGGCGACCATGAGGAGCTGCTTGTACTGCTGAGGAGCCTGCGGCAGCGCGTAGAAGCGGCCTGGGCTAAGGCGGGACGGCACGAGGAAGTCGCGCGCGCCTTCCGGCGTCGGATTGGAAAGAATCGGCGTTTCGACCTCAATAAACCCCGCTTCGTCGAGGAAACGACGAGCCGCGGAGGTGATCTGGTGACGCAGGCGGATGTTGCGGTTCATCCGTGGGCGGCGCAGGTCGAGGTAGCGGTATTTCATCCGGATGTCCTCGTTCGACAGCTCCTTGTCGAGCTGGAACGGCAGCACGTCCGCCTTGTTCACCACGTTCAACGCGGTCGCCACGATCTCGATTTCGCCCGTGCCGAGCTTGTCGTTTTCGGTACCAGTCAAACGCTTCGCGACCTTGCCCGTGACTTGCACGACATCTTCGTCGCGCAGATGGTGGGCGAGTTCGGCCAGTTCCGCGCTCTCTTCCGGATGGAAGACGCATTGGGTCAGCCCCTCGCGGTCGCGCAGGTCGATGAAGATCACACCGCCGTGGTCGCGGGCGGAATTGACCCAGCCGATGAGCGTGACGGTTTCACCGATGTGGGAGGCGCGGAGTTCGTTGCAATGGTGGGAGCGCATGGAGAAAGAGAGTGGTCAGGGGCCAGTGGCCGGTGGTCAGGGAAAGAAGAGGAAGTGTTCAGCTTTCAGTGTCCAGTTTTCAGAAATGCTTCTGGCCACTGACCACCGGCCACTGGCCACTCATGCCAAAACAGGTTCGTCGGGTTGTTGCAGCCGCCCGGTGATCCAGTCGACGGCATCGCTGGCGTCGCCGGATTCCTCGCTGCGGAACGCGAGAACCTTGAGCTTGAGTTGCGGATACTCGCTGCCGACGACGAGAGCGAAGCGGGCGCGCGAGTTTTCCGCACGCTGGAAGAGCTTGTTCACCTTCGCGGGCAAGAGCGGGAAATCGACGGACACACCCGCGCGGCGGAGGTCGGTGACGAGTTTGAGCGCTTCCGGGCGCTTCGTTTCATCGGCCACGACGACATAAACGTCGCAAGCCGCGCCCTGGCGCTGGAGCCACGCCTGCAGGCGAATCGCGGCGTGCGGGGTTTCCTCGATGAGATTGCGAATGACGTAGTCGCCCATCGCGAAGCCAGTCGCGGGCATGTCGACGCCGCCATCGGAAATGGTGGAAACCAGCGTGTCGTAGCGTCCGCCGCCAGCCACCGCGCGCATCGATTTTTTCGAATCGAAGACTTCGAACACCACGCCGGTGTAATAAGCCAGACCGCGAACGATCGAGAGGTCGAGCTCGACGAAAGCGCCCAAACCACGGGCGGTCAGGTCATCCTGGATCGCGTTGTAGGCGGCCGAAGCGTTCGCCGGGTTGGCGATGAAGCCGCGCACGAGCTCACTGGTCAGGCCGAAAACGGAGAGTTTTTCCGCAAGTACGTCTGGCTTCTCGCGCTCGATTTTGTCGACCACATTGAGAAAATCCGGGATCAGCTCTTCTTTCACGCCATGCTGTTGGGCGAAAGCGATCCACGCCGCGCGATCGGACACGCGGACGACGAAATCGCCCTCGACGAACCCGAACGACAGCATCGTTTCGATCGCCAGCGCGATGAGCTCGGCGTCGGCCGTCGGACCCGCTTCGCCGAGAATATCGACGTTGAACTGATGAAACTCCCGGCCGCGACCTTTCTGCGGCTTTTCGTAACGGAAGCACTGGCCGATCTCGAACCACTTCAGTGGTTTCGGGAAATCGCGTTGGTATTGGGCCGCAAGGCGCGCCAGCGAGGCGGTGACCTCCGGCCGCAGGGTGACATCACGACCGCCTTGATCCTCAAAGCGAAACAACTGACCAGACAGCTCGCCCCCGGACTTTTTCAAGTAGAGCGCGGTGTCCTCGAGAACCGGCGTTTCATATTCGACGAAGCCATGACGGCGGGCAACCGAACGCCAGGTTTCGAACAAATAATTCCGGACCGCGCATTCTCCCGGGGGGAAATCGCGGAATCCGGGCAGAGCTTGGAAAGTAAGGCCGGCCATGGCGGGGCGGCGAGGATGCACGCGGGGGCTTGGTTTTCAACCCCGAATGAAAAGAGACCAGAAGCAAGAATCCAGAGACCGGAAAGAGAGCCCCCGGATCCGGGAGGCCTCATGGGGAGTTCCCTCGCGGTTTCTGATTCTGGTTTCTTGCCTCTGGTCTCTCTCATCGCTTAAGCGATGACCATGGTCCGCACTCTTCGCCTGTTGGATTTCCGCTGCTTCGCGGGGCTCGCGATCGAGCTGCCCGCAGCCGGCGGCGTATTCACGGGGGAAAACGCTCAGGGGAAGACCTCGATTCTCGAAGCTCTCTGTGTGCTCGCCCGACTCCATTCGCCCCGCGCCCGCCGGATGGCCACGATGACACGCATCGGCACAAGCGGCTTCGGCATCGCGGGCGACCTTTGGGACCAGGAGCGCCGGGTTCGTTTTTCGTCCGATGGCCTGGAATTGAAAGTCGATGGCGAACGGCGCGACAGCCAGGGCGATTACCTCACCGACGGCGGGCTGGTGGTTTGGATGGGAAACGAAGACCTCGAACTCGTGCGGGGGCCCGGTGAGGTCCGGCGACGCTATCTCGATTTCCTCGGCTCCCAACTCGACCCCCATTATCGCCGGGCGTGGTCGCGCTACAAACGCGCCCTCCAGGCCAAGAACCTCCTACTCAAAGAGTCGCGACCGCGCGAAGCCGAGATCGCTTCTTACGAGGAAATCCTTATCGAGCACGGCAACGAACTCACCGCCAGCCGGGCGAAGCTGGTGGCCGCGTTGGAACCGCTCGCCGCCTCCGCCCAAGCCGCCGTTTCGGGAAAACCGGAGCCGCTGACCCTTACCTACCAACCCGCCGGGGGCGTGGATCTTCGTCTCGCCCTGGCTCAAGTTCGCGAGCGGGAACGGAAAACCCGGCAATCGGTGGTGGGGCCACACCGCGATGACCTGATTCTGAAACTTCATGGTCTACCTGCCGGAGATTTCGCCAGCGAAGGCCAGCAACGAACGCTCGCCCTCGCCCTGAAACTCGCCCAAGGCGAACTGCTTCAGCAACTTGGAGGCAGAATGCCCGTCTATTTAATGGACGACATCTTCGGCGAACTCGATCCCGGCCGACGAAACGCTCTCGTGAACTATTTACCGGCCGACGCCCAAAAATGGATAACCACGACCTCGCTTGCCTGGATGACTGAGACACCACGCGTCTCGGACTTGGCACGTTTCACAGTCACTAACGGCCAAGTTCATTAAACGTGCCATGTCTTCAAAGTTGATTTCGAAGCCTGCGATCAAAACGCTGACGTCATAAGGAAAAGCTTACCAAAACAACGGCTCCGCACTGGAAATCATCGGCTTACGATACGAGCTTCGGATGAACGAAATCCAAGATTTCTATCTTCATGCTTGGCACAGGGTGGGTCCGTGTGTGCACATAGAGTCGCTATGTCCTCCCCCCATCGAGACTCAGTGGCCGAGTCGTTGGCCACACCTGACTCCCGTCATGCGTTGACCCGTCCGTCAATGCACCGCATTTACGAAATTCATGCGGCGATTCAGAGCGGCGCTTACCCGAACTGCTCGTCTTTGGCGCGCAAAATCGAGGTCACGCCGAAAACGATTCAGCGGGATATCAACCACATGCGCGACATCCTTGGATTGCCGATCGAATACGATCCGATCCACCACGGTTACTACTATACGCGGGATACAAGCGATTTCCCGGTTTTTGAAACCACCGCCGATGCCTTGGCCGGCCTGTTTCTGGCCCGCGCCGCGCTTGACGCCGTGCGTGGCACTTCGCTTGAAAATACGATGGGTGAAGTATTTGGCAAACTCACCCGCAGCCTCAACAGCAACGTTAGCTTCGCCTGGAGCGACCTTGACGAGGCATTTTCGCGCAAGCGGAGCGAATCCAGCCCGAAGGACATCAAATTGTTCGGCGAGTTGGCCGACGCGGTGATGAAACGGCAGGAAATCACGTTCAACTATCGCAAACTCGGTGCCGAACAGGCGGAAAGCCGTCGAGTGCGTCCTTATCACCTCGGTGAAGTCGAGGGCGGCTGGTACTTGATCGCCTTCGATCCCGAGAGAGGCGCCCTCCGCACCTTCGCATTGCCGAGGATGAGCCGACTGAAAGTTCACGCGAAAACTTTCGAGCGGCCTCGTGATTTCAACGGTCGCGAACACCTTCGCCGCTCCTTTGGGGTGTGGACGGTCGCGAACGACCGCTCGCATCATCTCGTGCGCGTAGAACTTCGCGGCTATGCCGCCCAGTTGGCCCAGGAACGCCGCTGGCATCCCACGCAGGACATCGTGCGACTCAACGAAAAAGGCACCAAAGTCGAAGTGCGCTTCGAAGTCGGCCGTCTTGAGGAAGTTCTGCGCTGGGTCCTGAGCTTTGGTCGCCAAGCGAAAGTCCTCGGCCCACCGGATCTCGTCCGAATGGTGAAGGACGAATTGAAAGCGATGAGCGCTAGCTGATGTCGCCAAGCTCCGGTTTTGAAATGTCGAGGCAACGGAATTCCGTTGCCTCTTCTTTTCCTACCTCAGCCTTACTTCATCCGCCTGCCATAGCCTCTCGATGCCGCTCGGTCCGCGCAGCAGCAGTTCACCACCCTCGCCGATGCCTTCGACACGTCCTTCGCGGCGACCGTCCGCCGCTTGCAAAGTGACTTCCTTGCCGGTCAGCACGCAGCGCGATCGCACGGCATCCAACAATTCGTCGAAACCCTCGCCGATTTGATGACGGCGGTATTCCAGCCGACGGAGGATCGCCAGCAACACCTCCGCACGGTTCACGACCACCCCGGTCTCAAGCCGCAACGAGGTGGCGGTTGATGAAAGATCTTCGGGAAACGCGACCACATTCACGTTCACCCCTATCCCTACGACCACGAAATCCGCGCCCGCTTCCGCAAGCACGCCGCACACTTTTTTCCCGTCGATCCAGACGTCGTTCGGCCACTTGATGCCAGGAGCGACGCCAAACGTTTCCAAACCCTCGGCCACTGCTAATCCTGCGGCGAGAGCCAATCGCGCCCAGAGAGTTCTTGGCTGCGACGGTCGCATGAGCACCGAAAAGGCCAAGGCTTCGCCCGCGGGACAAATCCACGCCGCGCCACGACGTCCGCGCCCGGCTGTCTGACGATCCGCCACGACCACCCGCCCATCCGGCGCACCCGCCTCGGCGAGTCGGCGGATTTCGTCGTTCGTCGAATCGATTTCATCCCGCACCATCAAGCGCCATGGATCCGGCAATCGCGGACCGATTGGCGCGAACTCGGCCGCGGCGTTCATGACACCGGCACGAAGTCCAAGCCCAAATCAAGCGATGGCGCGGAATGGGTCAATGCGCCCACGGAAATGAAATCCACGCCGGTTTCCGCGATTCCACGCACCGTTTCCAGATTCACTCCGCCACTCGCTTCCAAGCGGGGAATCGTCCGGCCGTTTCGCATTGCCACGGCCGCCCGCAAGTCTTCCAGCGACATGTTGTCGAGCAGGAGATAGTCCACGCCTTCCAAGCCGAAAAACGCTTCGACTTGTTCGAGCCGGTCCGCCTCCAGTTCCACCTCCACTTCGGGGCGATCCGCTTTTAACTCGGCAATGCTCGCCTGCAAGCCAGGCAGGCGGCTCTCCGCCACCAGGTGGTTATCTTTCACCATGGCGCGGTCAAAAAGGCCGATCCGATGATTCGTCCCGCCTCCGTGGACAACGGCCGCTTTTTCCAACATCCGGTAACCCGGTGTCGTTTTACGCGTGTCCAGAATCGCCGCGCCAGTTCCGGCGATCGCATCGACGTAACGCCGGGTGAGGGTCGCCACGCCACTCAGGCGCTGGAGAAAATTAAGCGCGGTGCGTTCCGCGGTGAGAATCGAGCGCGCCGAGCCTTCCACCCGGAGCACCATGGCACCCGGGGCGACTCGGCTGCCATCCGGCACTAAAATCGCGACATCAAGAGAAGCATCGACCGTGCGAAAAACCGCCTGCGCCACTTCCGTGCCCGAAATCATCCCTTCTGCCCGCGCGATCACAAACGCCCGGGCGATCCTGTCCTCCGGCACGAAATAACGCGAGGTGACATCGCCACCACCGATATCTTCGGCCAGGGCGAGATCGATCAAAGTACGGGCATTGCGATCCACGGGCGCACTCTAACGACAACTCTCTCTGGCGCAATTCTTCCGTTCGCCCAGCCTAAGGTCACTTTCTCCCGCGCAAAAATTCTTCCGTTTTCATCCGGCGGGAGCCTTCGAGCTGAATATCCTGCAAGCGCAACGACCCTTTGTCGCAGCCGACGAGGAGATTGCCGTCCGCCATTTCCCATTCGCCCGGCGATAGATCGCGGTCTAAAATTTCCACCGGCGGGAAAATTTTCAGGCGTCGTTCTTTTCCCCCATCGGTGAAGACCGTGAACGTGCCCGGCCAAGGATCGTAGGCGCGGATTTGGCGTTCGAGTTCTACCGCCGATCGCGAGAAATCCAATCGCCCGTGATCGCGCTCCAGTTTGGAAATGTAACTGACCTGCGATTCGTCCTGCGGCGTGCGGCTTGCCGTTCCTGACGTGAGTTGACCGATGGCTTCCCACATCGTTTCCGGCGCAAGATCCGCCAAGCGATCGTGAAGTTCCCCGCCGGTTTCTTTTTCGCCGATCGGAATCGACTTCGCCAAAATGATGTCGCCGGCATCGAGCGCTTTCACCACGTGCATCACGGTGATGCCGGTTTCCGCGTCACCCGCTTCGATGGCCGCTTGAATGCACGCTGCGCCGCGATATTTCGGCAGCAACGAAGCGTGAAGGTTGATGCACGCGATCTTCGGGAGCGTGATGAGTTTCTTCGGCAAAATTTGCCCGTAAGCCATCACCACCATGAGATCGAGATCCAATTCCGCGAGTTCGTCGATCGACTCTTTGACCTTCTCCGGTTGTAGTACGGGAATGCCCGCTTCGAGCGCCACCGTTTTGATCGCCGGGGGCGTCAGCGTGTGGTGACGACCGACCGGCTTGTCCGGTTGCGTGACGAGCACGACTGGCTTCATCCCTTCCGCGATCAAACGCTTGAACGCGGGAATGGCGATTTCGCCCGTGCCTAAAAACGCGATTCTCATGAACTTCAAACTCCGGTCGTTCTTTGACGAAGCTCCTGGAACGCGGACAACGACGTGATGCGGTCGATGATTTCGCTCAGCACCACGACTGGCGGCTGGGTGGCGTCGATATCCGTCACCAACGCGCGCGAGTAGAAATCGAGGATCGGTTTCGTTTCGGCCTCATACGTGGCGATGCGTTGCTCGATCACCTTGTCGCTGGCGTCGTCGAGGCGATTGTCCTTCAACGCGCGCTTCCGCATGCGGTGGGCAAGCTCGGAACGATCCGGGCAGGAAAGGTGGAAAACCTGATGCACCTCGACGTGATCGGCGAGGATCTGCGCCTGGCGGACATTGCGCGGGATGCCATCAAGCACGAGGAAATCGATGTCCGGCTTGTAAACGTGCAGAGCGCTCCAGTTGAGAATCTGCGCGTGCCACAATTCGATCGTCAATTCATCGGGGACCAGTTCGCCACGGCTCGAATAGTAGACGAACTTCTGTCCAAGTGCCGTGCGGGTATCGAGTGAGCGGAATACATCACCGCAAGGGCAATGGAAGAACCGTGGAATCGACCCCAGGATCTTGCCTTGGGTGCCTTTGCCGGAACCCGGCGCTCCGAGGATGAGGAACGCGGGCAATTTTGAGGGAAGCGATTTGGACATACAGAAAAGGAAAAACTAAGGCCACGCCGAACCGGACCAGGGTTAAATCGTAGGCGAGCCCGTCGCGAAAATGATCACGGGCACCACCAACGCCGCGTCGGCAAGCACCCGCAGCGATTCGACCGAAAATCTCGCGCGCATCCGGTTGATGACCTGAAGCAATGCCGCGCCAGTCAAAATGGCGTAGAAAAACGGCCGGGTCGATGCTTCTCGATCCAGCACCGCGAACACCAGTGCGATCGCGCCCAGTAAAATCAGGGGCAAGGTGAGCGAAAGCTCCCCACCGGCTTTCTCCTCGGGATCATCCTCTTGACGATCCCGCTCCCACACATCGATCGCCGTGATGTTTAGCATGCAGAGCATGCCGAAGCAGATCATCTCGCGCGATTTCATCAAATCGACCAAGCCATACATCGGCCGGTACACATGCACCGCCACGGCAGTCCCGAAGGCAAACACCAGCCCGGCGAGCGCGTTTTTCGCGTAAGCGGCCTCACGCGAACGTTGGTTGGAAAACAACGCCATCGCGAAAAATACCAGCGTCAACAGGAACCCCAGAACCGCGTAGCGGAGGACCTCGATCGGCATCGCGACCAAGGCCAGCACCAGCGCCGTCAGAGCCGCGACCATGCCCGTGACGAAAAACGCCCGCTTGTGGGCGAGATGAAACCGGTGCCGCGCTTGCAAGAGATCCGACCCCGTACCGCGCAGACCGGCATCCAGCAGACGATCGAAAATATAGACCGCCCACACCGCCAGCCCGAGCGCCACGTAGGCCACGGCAGGCAGGTAGTCCACCCGCCAGGTGCGGGCGAAAAGATAAAGCCACGCGACTGCGACCAACGGAGCGTCGAGGCTCAGGAGGTTAGGAAGCAGCCAAAGGGGCGTGCGGCGATCCGGCATGCGTGGGCCGCAACTTTCCCGACACGCCCCGGCCATGCAAGCGCCCATTTAGCACGAGAAGCTTGAGCGGCAAAGCGCAGGAGGCCACATTCACCGGGTGCCGACGCTGCGCGAACTGCGATTCACCGCCATCGATTTCGAATCCGCCGGGGTCACCCGGGGGCAAACCGACACGCCGGTACAGATCGGGCTCGCCCAATGGTCGCTTGCTGGAGGCCACGAATCGCCTTTCGTTTCGTATTTAAAAACCAACCAGCCGGTAACCTGGTCGGCGCGAAAAGTTCACGGCATCGGTCCCGAGCATCTCGAAAACGCCCCTACCCTACTCTCGCTTTGGCCGGAATTGAAAAGCCGCCTGAACGGGTCGGTGGTCGTGGCGCACAGCAAGGGCACCGAGAAGCGCTTTCTTCGCGCATTTCCCGGCCATGGCTTCGGCCCGTGGATCGACACGCTCCTGCTCGCCCGCGCTGCTTGGCCGGAGCTGGACGGCCATTCGCTCGGCGCATTGGCCGAAGCCCGTGGGTTAACCGCTGTTATCCAAGCGCTTGTCCCCGGAAAACGCTGGCACGATGCGCTTTACGATTCCGTCGCATCCCTGGCGCTACTCGCCGATTTGATCGAAACGTTCGCCCTCACCGACGAACCGATCGAGGTGCTGCTCCGCCCGGATATTTCCGTCTGGCACCGGTTAAGACGGTGACGGACAACGTACCTCAGTTCGTCCCATCCGCGCGCTCAGAGCGTGCTCCGAGTGGCTTTGAACTCCGGTAAAACGCCGCGAAAACTCCGACGCACAAAAACGTGATGGAGGTCAGCACACCCCAAAACACGGCCCAACCGCCGTGGCTCCCGATCACGGCGACGCGGTAAAGCGCCCCCACAAGAAGGGTTCCCAGCATCGTCCCGAGGCCCCCGCTAATCAGGACCATCAAGCCTTGCGCCTGCCCGCGCATGTGGGGCGGCACCCGGCGATCGAGGTAAATTTGAGCCGTGATGAAATAGAACGTGTAGCCCACGCCATGGAGCACGACTCCCGGCACCAGCCAGGATTTCACCGCCGTGATTCCCGCCATGGTAAACAACGCGAACCGAAGCGCGGTGACGCAAAGGGCGAAAAGCAGCACGGTTTTCACCCGCAGCCGCTTCATCACCGCGCCGAGCACCAACAAGGTGGCGATCTCCGTCCACTGCGCCCAAGCGATCGTGCCGGTCGGATGCGGATCGCCGAGCACCGCCAAGTGCCGCGGCGTGTAGATGTAAAAAGCTGCCAGCGGGATCGAGAGCAACCCGGTGACGAGAAAGAAAACGAACAGCTCCCTTTGCTTCATCAGGTCGAACGCTTCCAAGCCGAGCAAACTCGCCCAGGAACGCGGCTTTGATGTGGGCAAAGTCGCCGGCAAACAAAACGCCACCACCCCGAGCGCCAGCCGGGCGACTACCGCCGCGTAGCCGGACATTGTCGAATGGTCGGCATGCAGGACATAGCTCGTGATAAACCCGGCCGCCATCCAACCGACCGTTCCTCCCATCCGCACCAGCGGAAACTGCCGCTCGCCATCCCGCAAATGCGATAAGGCAATGGTGGCTCCCAATCCCCACATCGGTCCAGCGATCAACGAGTTGAGCGCCAGCAAACCAATGAACCACCAAGGATTCCACCCGGCATCCAAAGCCCAAAAAGCCGCGAAATTGGTCGCCGCCGCCAGGATGGAAATCCACCCAAGCAACCGCTCCGCTCGCATTTTCTGATCCGCCAAGGCCCCACCGATCAGTGGTGAAATCAACCCGGCGCAGGGCATGGTCAGGAAAGCGGCCGTCACCCAGGCACCCAATCCCTTGGCCTCCAGCAAGTTAGTCAGCGCGGGAGTCCAGAATCCGGGCCCCATGCCGAGGAAAAAGCACATCAGCCACAATCCCGCCACCGTCCGGGAAATTCGCGCATCAGGGGCCACGAGCCAAGCGTGCCGACCCGCCCTACGCATCGCAAGACCCGTTCGTCTTCGCCGATTCCTTCTTCACTCTGACCGTCTGTCGTGCTGAAATATCGGAATGTCGATGCTATCTCCTTGGCTGCTTTCCGAGGAAACGGGCGAACCGTTCCGTCATTGCATCCATTGTCGACTGCCCCTCGACGAAATCGACGTGCCGTGGCTGGTGAACAAGGAATACCGCCGGGGCGAATGCATTCTGGAATATGCGATCTGCCAGCACTGTCGCAACACCGTGTCGGCGGGGTTTTCCGAAGAATCGAAAGAAGCGGTGAGAAAGTTCCTCGAAGAGGAAATCGACTGGGCCGCGCGGATTGATGAGTTGATGGACGAACCATCGGTCGGCCTTCATCTCGCCCGATGCATCCGATGCCAAGCTCCGCGGGAAACATTGACCGGTTTCGGCATCTCGGCGCAGTTCGACTCTTCCGGCCAATTGCTCCAAGGCCCGTTGCCCTTGTTGATGTGCGACGACTGCACCGCACGTTTGCGCGAGAGATTTACGCCGCAAAGTTTGGCAGCTTGGCAACGCTTCCTCGCCGAGCACTTCCCCGGTCCGCCCGGGGATTCCCAGACATCGCAAGACAGCGGCTTAACGGGATTGATGTGAGGGAGCGCAGCCTTGGCCGCGACTTAAAGGTGAAGACTGCATCAAGGGGTAGATGCCAGCAGACTTGATGCAGATACACTCCATGTTGAAATGAGAGGACGATCCCGGTGATGCGGGTTCACCCAGCGAACCCGTGTTCTGCGTTTTTTTTGGGGGGGAATTTGCGAAGTAAAGGGAAAGGGAGCGCGGCATGCTTTCTACGCCGCCACGTCCAGCGGGCTCACCACGCCCAGGCCGTGTTCGCCTACCGCCACATGCAGATAAATTTCCGTCGTGGTGATGTCCTCGTGCCCCAACAACTCCTGAATCGTCCGTAGATCCGTCCCGCCTTCAAGCAGGTGGGTGGCAAAAGAATGGCGCAACGCATGGCTCGTCACGCGCTTCTCGATTCCGGCACCGAAGGCCGCCCGCTTGATGGCCTCACTGTAAACTTTGCCATGCAGATGATGGCGACGCGCGATGCCAGAATCCGGGTCCACCGAAATCTGTCGGGCGGGAAACAACCAGAACCATTCGAAACTCTCCGCCGCCCGGCGGAATTTTCGCGCCAAGGCCCCGGGTATCCAAACACCGGCTCGCCCCGAATCGCGGTCGCCTCTCCAAATTTCCCGCGCCCGCTCCACCTGCTTCGCCAAATCCTCCCGCAGGCTTTTAGGCAGAACCGTCACCCGGTCCTTGTCCCCTTTACCCTGTCGGATCGTGACCGTGCCACGTCCCAAATCCACATCTTTCACCCGCAGCCGGACCAATTCCGTGAGACGCAGTCCCGCTCCGTATTGCAACCGAGCCGCCAGCCGGTGACATCCCTCCGGTGCTTCCAGTTTCTCGAACACCCGTTGGGTCTCCTCCTTCGAAAGCACCACCGGCACTCGCGTCCCCGTCTTGCGCAGCTTCACTTGGAACACCGGCTCCTCCACGCCGCACACATGCTTGAAAAAGAAGGCCAGCGCGTTGAGCGCCTGCTTCTGGGTGGAGTAAGCGCAATCCTCGTCATCGACCACCGACGTCAGAAAAGCCGAGGCCGTTTCCACCCGCATCGCCTCTCGATCTCCACCCGCAAACACCGCGTAGCGGGCCGCCCATGCCGAGTAGCATTGTTTGGTACGTCGGGCCAGCCCGCGCCGCGAACCCGCCGAATAAACCGCCGCCCTCATCCGCTCGGGAAGGCTTCGATGGTCCGCGCCCGCCTCGGCACAGGCATCCAGCCACCTCAAATACCACTGGATCGCCGCCGACCATTGATCGAGCTGCCAATCTTCCCGCGTGCAATTTTCGCGAAGAACCTCGGATTTCCAGAAGGCTCTGGCGGCTTCACGCCCTGCTTCAAGTCCCTGCCGCGCCCGGAAATTCTCGAACCACTCCAGAACCAGCAGGAATCCCGCGCGGTCTCTCTCCGACAACCCGCGAAACTCCGAGAGATCTCTTCTCCAGCACCAGCGCGACTTGGGCGTGCTCATGCCAAAGTTGTTAAAAAGCGATTGATTTCATGTCAATCAACAAATGTTCATTTGAACTCATTTGCGTGCTCAGCTTGGAATTCTCGGACCCGCTCCGGCCAGCGTCAACCCCGCGATATCCAGCCTGGCGGGTCCGCGCCACCACACCCAAGCCATCCTTTTGGATACGCGCACGTGAGCGGGGAAAACCCTTGCTGCATCAAGCAATTCCTGCCCATCATCCTCTTCAGATTGATCCCGGATATCACCCGATGGGGTCCTACGAATAAATACTGTTCTGCAAGAAATGATGCCCCACGGTAAAGCTCTTCTCCTCGGCGCATGCGGCACGGTGCAAGGTCGTCTGGGCAGGTGGTTCAACCCGACCTTGATCGAAGTGTGCAACGAATTTGATGCGGTTTTGAAGCGCAACGGATGGCTCGATCGAGAGGAAGGCTTCGACACGATCCATCACGTAATTCGATTTGGAGAGAGGGATCAGGACGAGATTGAGTTTGGGCGTGTATCCGCCATGCACTCCGAACTGCCGACAGCTTCTTTTCGGTCGATGGTTGGCCTCCATGATGTCTACCTGGATCGCGATGCTCTTCGCGAATATCTTATAGCCGAGATTGGCCGTTCGTTGCGACTCATTGGGGATCGACTAGGGTTGCCAACGCTCACACTCGGAACAACAACCGCAGAACACGACGTCTCTCCTAACGTCTGACCCGCCTCCAATTCCAGCCGTCATGACCCGCTACAACATCAACCCGCAGTCGAAGCCTCGCCCCCGGTCAGGCGTAGGAGGACTTTGACGTTCTGCACGGATTGAAGACCAGCACAATGGACCGAGAAGCTTTCATCGCATTCATCCGAGAGTTGCAGACCGATCTCGATTCGAGCCAGCGTGCTGAGGAGATTTCGGCCTCTTCGCCCTATGGCCCCAAGGCAGGCGGGTGGGAGAATGCTGACCTGCCATCATTCCTTGATGCCATGGCGTCTTGGATTGAGGACATGGGCGATCGTCTTCCGACCTCCCCAACATGGGAGACATTTCATGACATCCTATCCGCTGCAAAGATTTATGAGTGACCGTCCATGAGCATCCAAACGGTTCCAATGAACAAAGATTTGCAGAACACGTCGTGGGTGGCAACGGCGGACAAGCTCCCTCGTTCGCTTCGCTCTGTGAGTCCTGCGCCGCCGTGCCACCACATTTAATGTTGTCCAAAAACAAATGCCTCCGCTCGCAACAATTGGTGCATTGATCGAGGTTACACCGTGGGATGACCTTCAATGCCGACCGTCAGCGGACTCGGGTTGGACTTTTGTGACTGATCGCACGCCCTTTCGATTCCGTGTAGCTGGAGAATTGATTGATGATGGATTCTTCTTTGGACTGCACGGACCCGTTGAGTCGGGTCCGTCCCGTTACCTGAACCTGATTTGCAACATCATGCTGCGGCACGACAACTCTGATTGGCAGCATATGAGTGAGTGCGGAGCGAGCTTCAGGGTTTGTCCATCGATTGCCAGACGGGTCGCTACGTATGACCCGAGAGAGCACAGCAATGTGCCATTTTACCTCAATCCTGAAGGGACGTTTGTCGAAGGCTTTCCTCGGATGTCCCGTTTTGGTGGGATCCGGGTAGTCGACGACCATTCCGAGTAAACGAAGATGGACAACAAGCCGCATCGTGCAACCACTACCAGCCGTTCAGTTTCGATGATTTCCCCTGACTACAACCCTAACCCCGTGATCGACGCGCGCCGCCGCTGGTAGTGGTGCACGTGCTCATCGTTCAGCGGAAATTCTCGGACATGCTTTTTCAGCGTTCGCATTTCGATTTGGTTGAGCGGCTTCCACTCGGAAAAATCGACGAGCGTGCGCCCTTTCCCTTCTGAGTCCAGCTCCCCCTGGAGAGCCCGCTCAGGGCACCACTTTAGACCTCCGTAACCAACCCATTCCGCCGCGCATTTCACCACGTTGGGCCGCGGCAGATTGTAGGTCGCGCAGAACTCTCGGAGCTGGTCAAACCAGCGGCGGTAGGAGTCGCCGAAGAGCATCACGGATCCGTCGGGGAATGTCGCTTTAATGGTCATTGTTTTGAGATGGGTTCGGGCAAGCTGAACAAGTCGCGGGTGGCGACGGCGCTAGGCCGTCAGTTTGGTTCGGTTTCCGGTGACGCCGCCGCCACCGCTTGGGCGTTCTGTGGAAGTGACCGCTCGATCCGCGCCCACCACGCAATGTCCCTCGATTCGTAGCCGAAGTTGTCGTCGCCTGAGTCCGGGTCCTCGAACGACAGCATCTCGTCGTCAGCGTTGACCTTCACTAGTCGCACGAACGGCCCGCTGTTTGTTGCGACCATGACCAGCAGCAAGTCTCCGTCCCACCACCACGGGCGACCATCGGGTGATTCATCTTGTGCGGTCCCTCCACCGCCCATCGCTGGGCCGCGGTGCCACACCAATTCCACAGAACAAGTCGCCGGACCCAACCCTTGCGGGTTGGGCTGTTCCGGCGTTTGTGAGCTTTCAAGGTCTTTCATCGGTTCAAGGTGTTGGGGTTACTTCTCGGGTGGGTCGGCTCTGCGTTCGATTTACTTGGGAAGGTCGTGGGGTTGGCCGAGTATCCGCCAAACAAACGGAACCATCGCTGGAAGCTGGCAGTTACCGAGCCCCCGCGTTCGGTCCATCCGATCGGGAAGCCCATGTACCATTCGCACCACTCCGGGTTCAGCGGACCACCATCCTTGGCGGCTTCCTGATAGCTTGGGCGGCGAGGATCGCTTCCCGCGAACTTGGCCTGTTCCATGTCCGCCGTGGTCACCATCGAGGCCGTGAGCGTCGGCATCCTCTGCCGTCCGGAGTTGTTCAGGCGCGCATACAGGTCGCCCCTTCCGCCTTTGTCTCCGTCCGCCGCGCACAATGTCGGCATTCGGAAGTGGCTGTTCGGGTTGCCCCGCAGCGCCTGAATCAGGTCGCCACGGCCGCCGCGTTCCCCATCCGTCGCCCGGAGCGTGGGCCACGATCCAGATACGCTCGCGCTCTTGATACATGCACGGATCGCAGTGATCGAAGATGGCATCGACAGCTCCCAACACTCCCCATTCCGCATGATACCCCATCGCGGCCAGATCCCCGAGAACGGTTCCAAGTCCCCGAGAAGTGAGATTTGGTGAGTTTTCCACGAGGACGAAGCGCGGTCCCACTTCGCCAATGATCCGAGACATTTCGCGCCAAAGGCCCGAGCGCTCGCCGTCGAGGCCGAGTCCTTTACCGGCGCTGCTGATGTCCTGGCACGGGAACCCGCCGGTGATGATGTCGATTGATCCTCTCCATGGTCGCCCGTCGAAGGTTCGCACATCGTCCCATATTGGGAATGGCTCAAGGCATCCGTCTCGCTGGCGATCGATGAGTCGGCCCCTCTGATAGGCATCAACTTCAACAGCGCAGCGGGTGCGCCATCCAAGGAGTCGCCCTCCCAGGATGCCTCCTCCGACTCCTGCAAAAAGTGCCAGCTCATTGAGCGATTCGTTCATTGTTGGGGGTCATAGGCTCGAAAATCGAACAAGACGCCGGACCTAACCGCCTACGGCGGCGCGGTCGGCTTGGTCGTTCGAGGTATCAATTTCCACGTCACACGGCACCTCGTTGCCCCATGACGACCAGCCCGGACGTTTTCGGCGGGCGAACATTTCCAGGTAGGGGCCGGGTGATACCCGCTCGACCAGCGCGAAGAACTCTTCCGGCTTTTCGGAGTGTGATCGGCGCGGCCAGTCGAACCACGTTCCTCCGGTCATCCCGAAGGCATTTTCCACCGGGCCTCCCTTGCGGCACAGCAGGACGTGTTCGGTGTTCGATTGGAACTGACCAGTGCCGAGCGTTGGCTTTGCCCATGTCACCATCTGCTGAGGCTCGAAGCCCCATGCGCGGGCGACGGCATAGCCCCAATCGACGTGTTGCGACAGCACCCACAGCCAGAGGTGGCACTTGTCGTCGGTGACTGGCGCGAGGCGGCAGATTTCCGGCAGGCCCATCGTCGGGTAGTGGCCTTGCGGCCCCTTGCGGTATCCATTCACCGGAGAGTGACGCCCCACGGTGTTTCGGTGCAGACGCGGAGTCCACGGCGGATCGGCCACCACACAACGGAACCGCGAACAAGGCGCTTCATGGAACGCCGTGGGGCGTCCTTCTTGAAGCGGAGATTTAGGGTCGGCGTCCATGAGCTTATGCGTTCGGCCTAGAAAATGTCATTTGCTACTAAGAGCAGACTGGAACTGATCGTGCTGACCTTGGTGGCCTGCATTGGAGCGTTCTGTTGCTATGGAAGCCACTATTGCACATGTGGGCACTTGGCGCATGGGAGGCACGAGAATTTTCAGTTTTGGATCTTCGATAGCCTCTGGTTGTTCGCCTTGGTTGGCAGTGCGGTTGTGGGGTTGCGAGGCCGATTCCCCGGTGCCAGAAGGGTTGGCATGGCCTGCTCAATTCTTGTTGTGCTAATGATTGTTGCCAGGAGTCCATTGGCCTTGGTGTCCATCTTGATTCTGGGTATCCTTCTGGTCGTGCAAGTGGTGGAACTACTGGGCGCGCTGATCAGAAACAAACGAGCCGAACAAGCCGCGTCATGACAACCCTACCAGCCGCCCTGTTTCGATGATTCTACGCCGCTCCAACCTCAACCCCGTGATCGACGCTCGCCCTCGCTGGTAGGGGTGCATGCGCTCGACGTTCTGCAAGGAAATGAAGAGCGCCCTCAAGATCGTCGCTACGATTTTCATCGTCCTGTTTCCTCCGATCCTTGCGTGGCACACATTTGTCCATCCCGTAATCTCCTACATCGGCGCACGCGATTGGATTGCGACAGAGACGACCTCGCTCACGGTTCGAGCACGCTCAAGCCAAGGTAAAACCCACACGGGAGTCGAATACACATTTGAGCACTCACAGGGCATAGGGTCAGGAGACACCGTTCAATTCTGGCCAGGCTCTTACCGGAACACCGTCGACCCGGGCTTGATAGGAGTCTCTGCCTTACGCGTTTGGTATGACCCGCTGAATCCTCGTAGGTCGGTTCTCTTTCGTGACTTCAGCGTGATTGGATTCGCGTTTGGTTTGATCCCGTTCGCCTTTTCCATGCTCTCTTTTTGGGTCCTAGTTGGACTGATTTCCGCTGCCTTCAAGACGAGAAAAGAAGATGCAGAACAAGTCGGCGCATCCGACGGCGACAACGCGCCAAATTGAATTCAGGCTTTCGGGGCGCCGCCGGATGGCCTTAAACGTTCTCCTAAGAAATGCCCCGCCAGATCAATACGAGAAGCGAGCTAGCCACTCTGGTTGCAGAGATCGCAGCCGAGGACACATCGACGTGGGATAATTCAGATCTCGGAGCGTTCTTGGAAGCACTGAGCGGATGGATTGAAGATTGTGATGGATACTACGCTAACACTGGCTCGAAGCTCAATGCAGACTCCCCGAGTTGGCAACTGTTCGCGGACGCACTCCAAGCGGCCAAGATCTACCAATGATTTGAATTATGGATGAGGGCACCTGGAATCGTCTTACACCGGAGCAGCAGTCGGCGGTGAGATCGCTCACTACGAGGTTCATCAAGGCTGTTCAATCATCTGAAGCATCAGATGGCTGGGATTTTTCACAGAAGTATTCCGTCCAGCAATCAGGAGCCGCTTACGTAATCAGCAACGGAATCAAACCACTGGCTGGAATCTCTCATCCGGACAAGCAGGTCATGGTGGCACTGATGACCGACGCCGTGCAGAACTATGGCCGCTGAAATCAACCAAAGGAGAATCGAGTCCCCGGGAGTGATTAGCTCCCGGGTCCCACACCACCGTGCGTACGGGTCCGTACACGGCGGTTCCGATCAGACTCGGGCCTTTGGCCCGTAGTGAAGAACGATCCAGACGGCTTTCAGGTCTGGAACTCCTTGTTCCTCAAGCCAACGGTTGTTCAGCGCGTGTCGCACAATCTCATTCTGGCTCATCCGCCAATAGCCTTTGCGGCTGCGCGTCGCCATGTGCACGCGTTCGGGATCGGCTCCCAAGGCGAGCAAGTGACGGCGGCGCGTGCGGGGCTGCTTCCATTGTTTCCAGTAATACAACCTCACCCGCCGCCTGACCCAGACCGACAGCGCCAGCACCTCCTTGTAGGTGGAACTGAGCTTGTAGTAGTTGAGCCAACCGCGCAGGTAGAGGTTCAGCTCGTCGATGACGGTCTGAACCCGGTGGCCGCGGTTGCGGGAGGTGATTTCACGAAGCCGCTCCTTGAAGCGGTAATGTGCCTTTTCCGTCCACGCCAGCTTGGCCCGGTTGTTCAGTCGGTAGCCGAGGAACTCGCAGGCCTTGAGCGGAGCGGCGCGGCTTTTGGCGCGGTTGACCACCAGTCGCAGTCGTCCTTCGCAGTAGCGGATCACCGATGCCAGCACCCGCTTCGCTGCCTTTGCGCTTTTCACCATGACGATGAAGTCGTCGGCGTATCTCGCGAACCGGTGTCCGCGTGATCCCAATTCCTTGTCGAGCGGATCGAGCGCGATGTTGGCGAGCAGGGGCGACAGCGGACCGCCCTGCGGCACTCCCTGAGACGTGGTCTCGCGGGTGCCGTCGGGTAGCTCCACTCCCGCCATCAGATAGCGCCGGATCAGGCCGAGCGTCAGGCGACATCGGCACTTTTCCTTGAGCGCGTTCATCAGGCGGTCGTGGTTGACCGTGTCGAAGAACGATTTCAGGTCGCATTCCACGGCGTGGCGGCGGCCTTCCTTCCAGCTTGTTCCATCGCGGCCACCGCCTGATGGGCGGAGCGGCCGGGACGGTAGCCATGGCTGTGTTCGCTGAAGTCCGCCTCGAAAAGCGGCCCCAACGTTTGTGCGACGGCCTGCTGGATCACGCGATCCAGCACCGTCGGGATCCCCAACGGGCGCTTGGTCCCGCCGGGCTTCGGAATCCACACCCGTCGGACGGGCGTGGGCCGGTAGGTTCCTTTCCTGATCGCAGTGGCAATCCTCGGCCAGTGCTCCCGCGCGAACGCGGGGAAGTCCTCGACGGTCATGCCGTCGATCCCCGGAGCCCCCTTGTTCGCCTTCACGCGTTTCCACGCTTCGGCAAGGTTGTCCGGTTCAAGGATTTCCTCGATCAGGGTTCGTCCTTGAGGGGCTCCGTGCTTCCCTCCGCCACGGCTCTCAAGCTCGCCTCGCCGCCCGGCGTCGTCGGTTGGCTTGTCCGTCGCGGGGTCGATCCCCTCCTCATTGGTTCGGTCGTTCATCGGGTGAGGCTATCCGGCGACTTTGACGTGCTCATGCGCACTCCGGCTCGTTTCCACGACTACTACGACCTCTGCTGACTTCTCGCCCGCTGGCGCGGGCGAGATCTCCCCAGGTAAGGGCACGTTGCTCCACCGCACTGCCGCCGCATTTACCTCCACGGGCACACCGGACGGCTTCGCTGTGTTGTGCCAGCTCGTCGCGCCGTGTCGGCCTTCTATGCGGTTCTTGTCCATCAGCTCGCGGTTTTCCCATAGCCTTCCTTCACGCGGTCGGTCGCCCTTCCGCGCTTGGCCTCTGGTGGTGGTTTCGTTTCATTTCCGGTATTCCCACAGGGGACTTGAACCCCATTTACAACGTGCCCATGCTGGGCACACACAAGGAGCGGCTGGACAATCCGCTACCACGCCGCGAGTCGGAGATTGAACTCTTATGGGAGCCCTTTACCTTGAGGCGGACTGGCGCTCCCGGTAGCGGGTGCCACCACTCGAACGTTCGGCATAAATGGGGTCGGTTCTAAATTTCAAGCATTGGAGGGCACTCAGAAGCTCAGTTCTACCTGCCTGATCTAAAGTTTGGGGCCTCGATCCGCCCGACTGCGATCCCGAAGCTGGTGATTCGGAAACCCCTCAGGACGCCACGAAATGCTCGCGGCGAAGGCGAGCTACCTCACCCCCAACGTCGCGATCTCGAAATCGACCCGTGCCGGACCTTGTGATCCGCCCGCGATTTCCCGTCGCGTAATCTTGGAACCTAGCAATTGTTCCAACATCCGCAGCTCCATTCCAATCGCATGCGGATGACGCTCGAACACCGGCAGCAACGGATGATGATACTCCTCAATTCGGAAACCCCGGTCGGCATCGTATTTGCAACGGGCGAAACACCCCTCCTTCTCGCGCAGATCCGCCAACAAGGTCGCCTTTTCCACCAACGATTTCGCCTTCGAGAGCTTCGGTTTCCAACGTTCGGCCTGTTGTTGAAAATACTGGAACAACAACCGGTCCGGCGCGGTATCGCCGAACATCGTGCGGACCGCTTCGAGAATTTCGAGGGTCAAAGCAGCCCCCGCTTGAGGAAACAACGCCGCCGCTTTGCCATTCAATCGGTAAAAAATTTCCGGGCGTCCCACCTCGGCGCGGGGGGCGCGACGGCGCTCAAGATAGCCTAGCTCCAGTAGGTCTTCGCAGTGCTTCTTCGCCGCCATGTAGCTCATCTCCAAACGCTTGGATAACTCGCTAACCGGTTGGGCTCCGGCGACTTTGAGCTCCTCCACAATCGCCACCCACTGGGGTTTCACGAGATCTCGAAAGCCGGGTAAAAACATGAGTCGGTCTATGGTTCGAGCGATCGAGCCGCCATGCAACGCAAAATCCCGCCCGAAGAGAAAGCCCCGGCCATTTGACATCGGGTGACTCGGCCCTAAGATTTGGCGAGCAAGCTGATGGCCAACCGTCCGACCGATTTTGAACCCGCCTTCCGGAGCCACGCGCCGGGCTATTGGGCGGAAGACTCCTTGGAACAATGGGATGACCACAAATGGCAGCTCCGCCATCGGGTCGATTCCTTGGCCGACCTGGAAAAACGACTGAAGCTGACCGACGAGGAACGCGCAGGCGTTCTGCTCGCCGGCACGAAGCTGGCGATGTCGATCACGCCGCACTTTTTCAATCTGATCGATCCGAACGATCCCGATTGCCCGATCCGTCGACAGGTCATTCCCCGTCTTGATGAAGGCTGGGCGGCGCCTGAGGAAATGGCCGACCCCTGCGGCGAAGACAGCCACATGCCAGTGCCCGGGCTGGTGCACCGTTATCCAGACCGCGTGCTCTTTCTCGTCACGGACCGCTGCGCATCGTATTGCCGCTACTGCACCCGTTCACGCGTGGTTTCCGGCGTCGGCGAACAGCATCTCGAAACGCAGATGGAAGCCGCTTTCCGTTATCTGGAACGCACGCCGCAGGTGCGCGACGTCCTCCTTTCCGGCGGCGATCCCCTGCTCTTCAGCGACGATAAACTCGACCGCATCCTCACCCGGTTGCGCTCGATCCCGCACATTCAATTCGTTCGCATCGGTTCGCGCATCCCCATTTTCCTACCTCAACGGATCACGCCTGAACTGTGCGCGATGCTGAAAAAGCATCATCCGCTTTTCATTTCCGTCCACACCAACCACCCGCGCGAACTCACCACCGAAGTCCGCGACGCGCTTGGTCGCCTCGCCGACGCCGGCATTCCGCTGGGCAATCAAAGCGTGTTGCTGCGCGGCGTGAACGATTCGGTGGAGGTCCAGAAGGCACTCGTTCATAAGCTTTTGATGTGCCGGGTGCGACCGTATTACCTTTATCAATGCGACCTCATCACCGGTTCGTCACACCTGCGAACCAGCGTGACGAAGGGCCTGGAAATCATTGAAGGCCTGCGCGGCCACACCACCGGTTATGCGGTGCCGCAGTTTGTCATCGATGGCCCGGGCGGTGGCGGAAAAATTCCGCTTAGCCCGGACTACGTCGTCCATCGTGACGAACACCACACGTTGCTCCGCAACTACGAAGGCGAAACGTTCGAGTATCCCGAACCCACCGTCATGCCGCAGCCCATCCGCGCCGCTTTGCACGACAAGGCGATGGAGACGGCGTGAAATTGGACATTAAAGGCCGACAGACACTGAGTGGCCAGGTGCCAGTGGTCAGGGGCCAGAAAGAGGAAGAAGCCTCAGATCGGACCGCGAACTTCAGTTCGCCCCGTCAGCCAGAGTCTCTCTCCCTAACCACTGGCACCTGGTCACTGGCCCCTCAATGCCTACCGGCCAATCGATTTCGCCCTTAGAACGACCTACTCCCCCACATGGATGCTCGCCGGATCCCAATCTGGCTTCGGGAATTCCATGTTCAAGCCTTCCAACACCTTCGACATCAGACTGGCCACGCAGAGATTGCGATACCATTTCCGATCCGCGGGGATGACGTGCCAGGGAGCGTGCGGCGTCGACGTTTTGGAAATCAAATCCTCGTAAGCTGCCATGAAATCGTCCCAGCGGGCGCGGTCCTGAAGGTCGTCTGGATTGAATTTCCAATACTTCGCCGGGTTCACGAGTCGCGATTCCAGCCGCCGCTTCTGCTCGTCCTTCGAAATGTGCAGGAAGATCTTCACGATCGTCGTGCCCTCCTCCGCCAGCATCCGTTCGAAGTCGATGACGTGCTGATAACGGCGTTGCCACACATCGTCGGAGTAGAGCTTCTTCACCCGCACCGCGAGGATGTCTTCGTAATGGCTGCGATTGAACACGACCATTTGCCCGTTCCGAGGCACGCGTGAGTGGACCCGCCAGAGGAAATCGTGCGCCAGTTCTTCTTCCGTCGGCTTTTTAAATGACGCCACGCTGAGACCTTGGGGATCGATACGGGAAAAGACGTGCTTGATGCAGCCGTCTTTTCCGCCCGTATCCATCGCCTGTAGAATGATAAGAACCCGGTGCTTATTCTCCGCGAACAGCACCTTCTGCAAATGCTGTAAGCCGTCCCGCAGCTCATCCATCGCGCCTTCATGATCGTCCTTGTTGAGATGCTCCCACAACGTCTTCTCCCCGGGATCGATCGACGATAGCTCGAACCGGACTCCCGGCTCGACCCGATAGCGCTCCAAAACCTTGAACGGCATGTGGAACTTATCCGCCTCGTCGTGCCCGCTGACAAGTCCGGACATTCGTCCATCCCGTCACACATTCCTCATTGAAAGACACGCTTCGCCACGTTGTTCTGTTGGAATGCCTGCACGCCGGAAAAAGAGTCGTCCCGAACCCGAACCGGCACAAATCCTCACCGCTATCCATATCGGCGCTTCCTCTGTCTCGGCGATCGTTTGCGAACGCTCGGGCCAAACGATCCTCCCGGTCGATTTCCTCGAACAACCCGTGCCCGTGGCGCGCGACATTTTCCGGCACGGAAGCATTTCCTCCGCCACAGTCGAACGCGTCGTTTCGATCATCAAAGGCTACCAAAAATCCTTCTCCGAACTAGGTCTCGATCCCCACGGCATCACCCGTGCGCTGGCGACCAATATCCTGAGCGAAGCCACCAATCAGGAAGCGGTGCTGAATCGCATCCGCATCGCTTGCGGACTGGAGGTCGCCACGATTGACGACGGCGAAATGACGCGCCTTATCTACGTCAAAACCCGTCGCCGACTCGCTAATATTCCAGCGATGAAAGACCGCACGACACTCGTCGTGCACGTCGGCCCCGGCAACACCCGTGCGTTGCTTTTCCAGAACGGCTCGATCACCCGCTACACCAGCTACCGGCTCGGCACTCATCGCACCCGCGAAGCGGTGGAAGGCTCGCATGCCGATGGCACGGCTCTCTTGCGCGTCATCCGTGAACATGCCTCGGGCAACCTTGCCCAGCTTCGTTTCGATTACTCGGACGTGAAAGTCGAAGCCTTGGTGATGATCGGCTACGAGATCCAATCGATCACCCGCCAACTCGCCAAACCAGGCCAAGCCTGCCCGGTGAAAAATCTCCGCCAATTCACCGCCGAAGCTTCCGTGATGAGCGACGTGGAGCTGGTGAAACGCTGCCAACTCGATTATCAAACCGCCGAAGCCCTGTTGCCCGCGTTGGAAATCAACCTCGCGATCGCCGAGCTACTAGGCCTGCCCCAGGTTTATATTCCCGCCAGCGAATACGAACATGGCCTGCTCCAGGATATCCTCGTTTCCCGCGAACTGACCGGAGCCTTTGCCGAAGAAGTTCTGCGGTCCGCCAACATCCTCGCGAACCGCTACCAATCCGACCCGCGCCATGGCGCTCACGTCGGACGTTTGTGCGAACGATTCTTCCAAGAGCTGGCCGATCTTCATCAGCTCGGTCCGCACGACGCGTTGTTGCTGCAGGTCGCCTCGATCCTCCACGAAGTCGGCACCTTCGTTAGCCCCCGCGCGCACCACAAGCATTCGGAATACATCATTCTGAATTCCGAGATCTTCGGGCTCGACCGCCTAGACGTGACAATCGTTGCCCTTGTCTCCCGCTATCACCGGCATTCCGGCCCGAAACTGGATCATCCAACGTATCGCGAACTGCCAACGCCAGACCGCATCCGCGTTTCCAAACTCGCCGCCATCCTGCGCGTGGCCGACGCCCTGGAGCGCACGCACGACCAACGCGTGCACGACATCGAAATGCGACGCGATGGCAGCAAGCTCCACTTGCGTTTACCCGGTCTCGCCGACGCCGCTGTCGAGCGACTCGCGATGCAATCGAAAGGCGACCTCCTCGAGCAAGTCTTCGGCCTTACCGTGGTGATCGACGAAGAAAACTGATATCCATTCGCCCTACTCCCACGACCCACCAAAGGCACGAAACCTCACGGAATCAGAACCTTTCGTGAAATTTCGCGTCTTTCGTGGTTAGCTTTCCTTACCGCCGTGCCCGTTCCCTACCTCAACCGCGAACTCTCCTGGCTGGAGTTCAACCAACGCGTGCTCAACGAAGCGCTGCGTGACGATCTGCCGTTGCTCGAACGCGTCAAATTCCTCGCGATCACCGCCTCGAACCTCGACGAATTTTTCCAGGTCCGCGTGGGCGGTCTGATGCTGATGAAGCGTAGCGGCCTGAAAACACTCGACCCGAGCGGCCTTTCGCCCGTCCAGCAACTCATCGCGATCCGCAAGCGGGTAGCGAAGATGACGAACGATCAATACGCATTGCTCGGCAAAGCACTCCTGCCCGCGCTAGCGAAAGCTGGGATTCGCCCGTTGAAATTTGGCGACTTGAACGGCGCACAAGCTGATCAGGTGGCGATGATTTTCGAAGAAAGCGTGTTTCCGCTGCTGACGCCATTGGGCATCGAACTGACCGACGATGGCACGCCTTCACCGGTGCTAGTGCCTGCGCTGCAACTCGTGGTCGCCTGTCGTCTTATCGATATTGCGACGAACGAGACACGATTCGCCCTGGTCCCCATTCCAGAGACGATCGCTCGCCGCGTGCCGGTCGGCCAACCCGACGGCGGGCATGCCTTCTTGTGGATCGAGGATGTCGTCGCAGCTCTGGCGGGCGATCTTTTCCCGGGCGAAAAAGTTGCGGCCACCTGCTGCTTCCGCGTCACCCGCAATGGCGACATCGCCGTGCAGGAAGATGACGCGAGCGACCTCGCGGGTGAAATGGAAGACGTGCTTACCGCCCGGCGGTTTTCCGATACCGTGCGACTCGAACTCGCGCGTCACGCGCCGCGCGATCTGGCCCGCTTGATTCAGGCAATCACCGGCAGCACGACGCTGGAGCTCATGCGGGCAAACGGCCCCATCGGCCTCGCCTCGCTAATGGATCTCGCGTTTTTACCCGGCTTCGACCACTTGCGCGCCGAAGACTGGCCAGCACAGCCATCGCCCGCCATCGCCCCAGGCGATTCGATGTTCGAAGCCATCGCTTCCGGCGACATTCTCCTGCACCACCCCTACGAATCGTTTGAACCCGTCCTGCGACTCATCGAAGAAGCCGCGGAGGATCCTGACGTTCTCGCGATCAAGCAGGTGCTCTACCGCACCGCGCGCCAATCCCGCATCATCGACGCCCTCATCAAAGCCGCGGAAAACGGCAAGCATGTGACCGTCCTGATCGAGCTTAAGGCGCGCTTCGACGAAGCCCGCAACTTGCACCGAGCCGACGAACTCCAGCGTGCCGGAGCGCAAATCGTTTACGGAGTCAAAGGCCTGAAAACCCACGCCAAAATCTGTGTGATCGTCCGCCGGGAAAACGGTCGGCTGCGGCGTTACGTCCACCTCGGCACCGGCAACTACAACGAGTCGACGGCGAAACTTTACACCGATCTGTCCTACCTCACTTGTCAGCCAGAGTACGGTCACGACGCGTCGTTGTTCTTCAACGCCGTCACCGGCCGATCCAAGTTGCTGCGCTTCCAAAAACTCGTTCCTGCGCCGATCGCGATGAAGCCTCGCCTGCTCGACTTGATCGCGGGGGAAACCGAACGGGCGAAGCAAGGTTTGCCTGCGCGCATCCTGGCGAAGGTGAACTCGCTGCAGGATCCCGACATCATCAAGGCGCTCTACAAAGCGTCACAGGCGGGAGTGGAAATTCGCCTGAACGTCCGCGGCATTTGCTGTTTAAAACCGGGCGATCCACGTTGGTCGAAGAACATCGAAGTCATTTCGGTCATCGACCGTTTCTTGGAACACACGCGTTTGTTCCATTTCCACTCCGGCGGAGACGGCGAAGTGTTCATCGCATCGGCGGATTGGATGGCGCGCAATCTCGAACGACGGATCGAACTGATGATTCCGATTGAAGACAACACGCTCAAACGTCGCCTCACGCGCATCCTGGAAGCGTTTTTCCAGGACAACACTCAGGCGTCCAAACTTCTTCCGGATGGCACGTCGCAGCGGCTGGCTCGAGCTACCGGCCAACGGCCGTTCCGCGTGCAGGCTCACTTTTATCAACAAGCGAGAAAAGCAGCGAAAGCCCGCGAGCACGAGCGCGCGATGACGTTCGAACCTCACGTGCCAGCGGAGTGAGGTCAGCTCGCGTGACGTTGCTCGCGCAACCAGGCATGCGGCGTGCGCCCCGTTTCTTCTCGGAAAGCTTTGGCGAAATGGCTCAGACTTTGGTAGCCGACTTCGAATGAGGCCTCGGTCACGTTCATCCTTCCCCCGGCCAGCCATTCGCAGGCGCGTTCGATCCGCATCCGGCGCAAGTGACGTTGCAGGGTGAGACCGGTTTCCGCGCTGACCTTGCGCGAAAGATGATGCGGAGCGACTCCAGCCTCTTTGGCCAAGACCGCCAATTCGAGCGGACGGTCGAGCCTCGTGCGCAACACTTCCAAGGCCTTTCGCACCGGATCACGGCCGCGAACCGACGCACAAAAACCCGTTTCGCCCGCTTTGCCGCGAAACAAACGCACCGCCGCCCATTCGAGCAAACGCGCTTCGGCGATCACGGCGGCCGCTCCCCCTTCCTCCGCTCCTTGAGCCAACGCGGTGGCCAAGTCCTTTTCCCACACTCCCATCAATCCGCAAAACGCCAACCGCCCACCATCGCGCAACCACGTCGCGACGTCCGGGTGTAACCACTCCGGCTGGCGCCCGAAATGCCCGGCTAGCCAATCGCGCGACAACCTCACCCATTCGACTTCATGGGTTCCTGGATACCGGACGCACGTCCATTCCTCCCGTGCGCCCCCGCCGGTGAGGGCATACATCCCGGGCTGAAGCATGAAGCGCTCGCCCTTGCCCCAAATCAAACCGCTGCCCGACCGGTTCAACCAAAGACAGACTTCTTCCTGCGCGTCGGTCTGCTTCCACCGGCTCCCGCCGGAGGTCACCACGCCGGTCAACCGGCCGCAGGTTACGCCGCCCGTTTCGCGCCATACGCTAAGGGACGCCGTTTGCACACGGGACGCTTATCGCGACTCATTCTCAATAGCAACGGAAAAGAATTGCTCATCTTCCCTGCGAAGACACCACTGACCGCCACCGATACGATGCATACTGAACGCTGGATCCGCGACATCGGCGTGTACCACATGTCGCAACGAGCGATCGGCAATTCTCAAGACTCCGCCGGAAACATCGAGGAAAGAAGGAGCAAAACGGGTCCGATTGGTTTGCCCGCGAGCTTTTACCTCAACGTCCAATCGCCGACACGCCTGAAGCACACGGCAAACTGCGTCGACGTGATCCGCATTCCACGCCGCCGCAGGCCGTTCCCACTCATCGAGCCACATCCCCGCCCCCAACTGTCGGCTTTGCTCGCAATCCAAGGCAACTCCGTCGAACTCGGCGATGAAGCGTCGCACCACAAGGCTCTCCCATGCCAGATCATCGAGCTGAAATGATAGGTGCAGGGCCTTGCCTGGCTCACTGATTCCGAGCAGCGGTTTGCGATCCGATCCTCTCACAATCAAATAAAACTCCAACTCGCGCGAAGTATCCAACTCCAGGCCGCTCAGCCGATCCCGGAGCAAATGCCAATCGCGATCGCCATAAGCCACACACAAGCCCACGGCGGTTTTCTTCGCCAAACTCAACCCCTGCTCCTTCATGACGAGGGTTCCTTCACCTAAACCGTGCAAGCGATTGAACAATTCCTTGGCCGGTCCGCCCAACCGGAACGCGCAGCTGCAAGGTCCCGCCGGGCTTTTTCTCCAGGAGCAAAACATGGCGGCGAAACTAGCGACTTCGCCATGCTCCTGCCCGCGATTGCTTGCTCAAGATGAGCGACGGATTGCGGGAACGACCATTTCCCTGGCTTGCCCTGCCCGGTCCGGGCGGCCAGCGTGAACGCGATGTCCGCCGCAGTGTCCTGGCCTTGGAACGACGACTCGCCGCTTCGTTTCGATCGATTCATGGATCACGCGTTGCACGACCCCGAGCGCGGCTACTACGCGCGACGGATTCGCGGGGTTGGCCGAAGCGGCGATTTCACCACCACGCCTATGCTTTCCAGCGCGCTTGCGCGGGCGATTGCCGCGTGGGCGAACCGGGCGATGACAGAAACCGGCTGCCGCGATTTGATCGAAGCCGGGCCGGGCGAAGGTAAACTCGCTGCCGAAGTTTTGCGGGCGCTGCCTTTCGCCCGCCGCTGGCGAACGCGATTGCATCTGGTCGAACGCTCCCTCCCACTGCGCGAAAAACAGCAGACGTTGCTCGGTCGCAAAGCCCGATGGCACGACACACTCGAAGCCGCTCTCGATGCCTGCGGGGGTCGCGCGTGTATCTTTTCCAACGAATTGATCGACGCCTTTCCGGTGCGCCGTTTCCGTCGCGAAAACGAAGGATGGAGCGAGCTATTCCTTTCGCCCGGCGATCCTCCCCGCGAAGTCTGGCAACCGGCCACCGAGTTGCCTTCATCGGTGCAATTTTCCGGCCCTCACCCTGCCGGGCAAATCCTTGAAGTTCACGACTCCGTTCGCCAGTGGTTCGACGGCTGGTTGCCGCATTGGAGCAGCGGCGAGATGCTCACGATCGATTACGGCAGCGAAAACGGTGAGCTTTACCACCGTCGTCCCCACGGCACATTGCGGGGCTATTACCTGCAGCAGCGATTGGAAGGCTCCGCGCTCTATCAATATCCAGGCCGACGGGATCTCACCGCCGATGTCGATTTCCGCGATCTCGCGGCGTGGACTCATGGCAAAGGCGAGACCCGTTTCCAAAGCCAACGCGAGTTTCTGTTGCCCCATGCCGATGCCCAAAACCCGGCCGATGCCGCCCTGCTCGACCCCGCCGGCGCGGGAGAAGCCTTCCGGGTGTGGGAATTGAAAAGGCGCTAAAGGTCTTTCCGCAGTTGAAACTCCCGCCGTCCCGCGTCTCATTGGGCCATGTTTCGACTGCTCGGATTTCTCGCCGCCGGACTTCTTTCGGTCGCCACCGCCACCGCCTTTCAAATCCCCGCTTCCTCCACGCAATGTGTCGTCGGCACGGCGAAGGATTGGAATACCTCCCATGTGACGCTGAAGTTTTACCAGCGCGAAGGTAACGCCTGGCGGCAAATCGGCGATGCTTGGAACGGTAGACTCGGCAAAAACGGTCTCGTGTGGGGCCGCGGCATGAGCCCGAATCCACCCGGCGCGGTGCTGAAATCCGAAGGCGACAACCGAGCACCGGCAGGCGTGTTTTCCATCGGCGGGGCCTGGGGTCGCGACGCATCGATCCGCAAGAACCCGAAGCTGTTTTACCGCCAGGTCACTTCACGCGACCTGTGGGTCGAGGATCCTGCTTCGCCTAGCTACAACCGGCATATCGTGCTCGACCATGAACCGGCGACCGCGTGGGAAAAGAAGCAGCAGATGAAACAGGCGAACGATGACGCCCACGCGCTCAAACTTTTCATCGCTCACAACGCACCACCGAAAGCGGTGCCAGGCGGCGGCAGTTCGATCTTTTTCCACATCTGGCGTGGCGGCGGCAGCAAGCCGAGCGCCGGCTGCACCACGATGCCCGAGGACAAACTCCGCTGGCTCATCGCCCGCATCGATCCCAACCGCAATCCGGTTTACGTCCTCCTCACCGAAGCCGACTACCAGGCGAAGCGTGGCGCGTGGGGATTGCCATAATCTTTCTGACCCTCACTTGAACACAATTGGGATGATCAAAATCGCGACGATGTTCACCACCTTGATCATCGGGTTCACGGCCGGGCCGGCGGTGTCCTTGTAAGGATCGCCTACGGTGTCACCCGTGACTGCAGCTTTGTGGGCTTCGCTGCCTTTGCCGCCGTGGTTGCCATCTTCGATAAATTTCTTGGCGTTGTCCCAAGCACCGCCTGCCGAGGTCATGGCGATTCCGACGAAAAGTCCCGTCACGATCGTTCCCACTAAAACTCCGCCTAGCGCTTCTTTCCCAAGGAACGGAATCGACGCCACGGCCACCACGAAAATGAGTGGCAGCAACGCGGGCAGGATCATTTGTTTCAAAGCCGCCTTGGTCACAATGTCCACGCATTGGCCGTAATCGGGCGTATCGGCACCGGTTAAGATCCCGGGCTTCAAACCAATCTGCCGACGCACTTCGTTCACCACCGCACCCGCTGTCGAGCCGACGGCATCCATGGCATAAGCGGTGAACTGAAACGGTAACAAACCACCGATAAAGAGGCCGATCATCACCCGCGGGTCGCTCAATTCGAAGGTGAAAACTTGCCCGGGCAAATGAGCCTTCAGCTCTTCGACATAGGAGCCGAACAGGACCATCGCCGCCAAACCGGCCGAGGCGATCGCATAGCCCTTCGTCACCGCTTTCATCGTATTGCCCACCGCGTCGAGTTCGTCGGTGATCTTGCGGACCCCTTCTGGCAGACCGCTCATCACCGCGACACCGCCCGCGTTGTCGGTGATGGGTCCGAATGCATCGAGCGAGATGATCATGCCGGACAGGCTGAGCATGGAGACCACACCGGTTGCGATCCCATACAAGCCAGCCCATTCGTAGCAGCCCCAAATCGCGGCCCCGATCAGCACCACCGGTAGAGCCGTCGCGTGATGGCCCACGCTGATGCCCGCGATGATATTGGTCGCGTGCCCCGTTTCCGAGGCGAGTGCGATCCGCCGCACCGGGCGATGCGCCGTAGAGGTGAAATAATTCGTGATCCACACCGTGGCGAAGGTGAGCCCAATACCGACCAAGATGCAGTTGAACAACGCCTGAGCGGTCACGAGTTTTCCGCCCAAAGTCACCGCTTCTGGAAACAACCATCGCGTCGCCGGATAAAGCAACGCCGCCGAGACCAGGCCGTTTACCGCCACGCCACCGGCAAGCGCCGAGGTCGGACCGCTTTTTGCCAGATTCACGTAAAGAATCCCGAGAATCGCTCCGATGATCGAGAGCCCGCAAATGACGAAGGGAAACGCCAACGCCGCGTGTCCCCCGCCCATCAAGTGCCCTACCAGCACCCCGCCGATCAACGAGACTGCGTACGTTTCGAAAACATCGGCCGCCATTCCTGCGCAGTCCCCAACGTTGTCGCCGACGTTATCCGCCACCGTCGCCGGGTTTCGCGGATCATCCTCGTGAAGATTCTGTTCGACCTTGCCTACAAGATCCGCGCCAACGTCGGCCGCCTTGGTATAAATCCCTCCTCCGAGACGGGCAAAAACGCTCACCAGCGAACTACCGAGGGCCAGGCCAATCAAGCAGTCGACGGCGACGCGAGCGTCTTGGGTTAGGTTGAGAACGAGCAGGTAAAACCCTCCGACGGAAAGCAGGCCGAGCCCCACGACCAACAAGCCGGTCACCGCGCCACCGTTGAAAGCCACGCTCAACGCACGATGCGAACTTTTCGACGCCGCTTGGGCCGTGCGGACATTGGCGCGCACCGCGACGGTCATCCCAATGTAGCCCGCCACCTGCGAGCAAACCGCACCCACCACGAATCCCCCCGCGGTCGTCCAATCGCGCAAAAATCCGATCGCCAGCACGAGGAGCACCGCGATCGCACTGACCGCCGCCACCTGCCGGTGCAGATAGGCCTTCGCCCCCGCTTGGATCGCCCCGGCAATCGCCCGCATCGCCGAATTTCCAGCGTCCGCAGCCAATACAGACCGGATTAAAAACAAGGCGGAAACTAATCCCAAGGCGCCCATTGCGAGCGAAAACGGAATGCCATGACGCGTGATGAGTTCTTGCATAATGGGGGTTTTCGAGATTCCTCCACAGTGGCCGAAGAAAGCGTCCACTCAAGATCAATCGTTAGGAAAGCCGTAGGTTTCCCAGAAGGCGAAGAGAGCCCTTTTCGACATCCAGCACTGGACGGCCCGCGATCCTCCGGCATCGTAGTCGAGTGCCTTCGCCCATTCTTGAAATCGATCAGGTGGTCAAACGCTTCAACGGCTTCACCGCCGTCAATGGCGTCTCCCTTACCGTTCAACCCGGCGAAGTCGTCGGCCTGTTGGGAGTCAATGGCGCGGGCAAAACCACGTTGATGAACATGATCCTCGGCCTCATCACGCCGACGGAGGGGAGCATCCGTGCTTTTGGCATGGACCAACGGAAGCATCGCCTCGAGATCCTCAAGCGCGCCAATTTTTGCACAACCTATGCAGCCCTCCCGGGAAACCTCAAAGTGCGTCACAACCTGCTCATCTTCGCGCGGCTGTATGGAATCCCGCACGCCAAACGGAAGGTCGAGGAAATGCTCTCCTTGCTCGAAATCGAAAAACTTGCCGACAAACCGACCGGTCAGCTTTCGGCCGGCGAATCGACCCGCGTGAACCTCGCCAAGGCGCTGCTCAACGACCCGGAATTATTGCTCCTCGACGAACCCACCGCGTCACTCGACCCGGACATCGCCGATAAAGTGCGTAAGCTTGTCCGTCGCGTGCAACGCGAACGGAGCCCCGCGATCCTTTACACCTCGCACAACATGCGGGACATCACCGAGGTTTGCGACCGCGTGTTGTTCCTGCATGAGGGCAAGATCCTCGCCGGCGGCACCGCGGACGAAATCGTCGCGCAGTTCCAGCAGGAAGATCTCGAAAATGTGTTCATCAAAATCGCCCGCTCCGGCGGTCTCGAAGGCTGACCCGTTCCTCCCGTGAATTTCTCCACCATCTACGCCCTGCTTTCCCGCTATGTATTGCTCTACACGCGCAACCCAATGCGCTTGTTCGAGCTGTTCTTCTGGCCGGTCGTGCAATTGCTCGTCTGGGGCTTCGTTACCGTTTCCCTGCAAGACCAAGGTGGCGCAAATTTCCCGAAATACATCTCGTTCCTCATCGGCGCGATCATTCTGTGGGACGCGCTTTTCCGCGCCCAGCAGGGCGTTTCGATTTCGTTTCTAGAAGACGTCTGGACGCGAAATTTGCTCAACATCTTTGCTGCACCTGTGCGGATGACCGATTACCTCGCCGCGACTTTCGGCGTCGGGCTTTTGCGCGTCCTCTTCACCGCTACCCTGCTCGGAATTATCGCTGCCATCGCCTACTCCTTCAATTTGCTGCAATTCCACGCCGCCCTGATCGGCTGGTATGCCAATCTGATGCTGTTCGGTTGGTCGCTTGGAATCATCTCGATCGCGATGATCATCCGCTGGGGTTATGGCGCGGAGTCTCTCGCCTGGGCGATTCCTTTCATGGTTCAACCGTTTGGTGCGGTGTTCTATCCCGTTTCCACCCTGCCCGGTTGGATGCAGTGGCTAGCGCTCGCCATGCCCCCCGCACACGTTTTCGAAGGCATGCGCGATGTGCTTTCAGGCAAACCTTTCGACTGGCAACAACTCGTGATCGCCTTCGGCCTTAACGCCTTTTACATGATCGGCGCTGGCATCCTTTTCGCCCGCACGCTCGCTTCCGCCCGGGAAAAAGGCCTGCTCGTGAAGTTTTCGGCGACGTGACAAACGGCACATGGATCACGCCCATTGCCGGTAAAAGGTGACGACAGAAATGCTGAAACCGATCACCAACACCAATCGCCGCACCCACACCTGCGGAATCTTCTGGGAGTAATGCGAACCCAGATAATAACCCAGGATTGCGCCTACGGTCATCACACCCGCTTTAGGCCAATCCACCATTCCTTTGGTCACGAATAACAGGGCGGCCACCACATTGATCAACGAGCCGAGGATGTTCTTCAGCGCGTTCATTTGGTGAATATCCCGCAAGCCGATGAATCCCAGCGTGGCCAACATCAGAATGCCGATCCCAGCGCCGAAATAGCCGCCATAAACGGAAACGCCGAATTGGAACAGCACCGCAGGCCAAACCTTGCGAGAGTGTTCTGATTCCAGCAGCTCCCGTTTCACCACCCGCGCCACTAACCCTTGGACGAGAAACAACAAGGTGGCGAATAGGATCAGGAACGGCACCAGGCGAGCAAAGGTCGCATTACTCGTCACGGTGAGCAACCAGCTCCCTAACAACCCGCCCGCCACACTCACTGGCACGAAACACGAGAGCCAGGTGCGGATCGACGGAATGTGGCGGCGAAATCCATAGACCGAGCCACTGGTGCCCAGCACCAACGCCAGTGTGCTGGTTGCGTTCGCGGTCACCGGCGGAGTTCCGATCGCCAACAAAGAAGGAAATGTAAGGATCGTCCCCCCACCCGCCACCGCATTGATCGCCCCCGCAGCCATCGCCGCACCCGCCAAACCGAGCATTTCCATCGCCGTCATCCCGCACGAATCTAACTCCTCTGGGAAAAGAGGCGAATACGGATTCTCTACTCCTGTCCACCCATTGGCACCCTGAGTTCACCCTACAAAAAAACGCCGACCCTTTCGGGGCGGCGTTTTGTTTGAATGAAGCTTGGCGGAAGAATCCGCCCCACGATCAGGACTGATCCTCGTCTTCCCCGCCGTGATTGAGGATAAACTGCAAGTCCTCCAGGCCGAGGTTCGAAGCGAAACCTTCGTCGCCGAGCACGTTGGTGACGAGCTGGGTCTTCTGGTGCTGGAGAATGCGGATCTTCTCTTCCACGGTGTCTCGGGTGAGCAAGCGGTACGCGATGACCTTGTTCTTCTGACCGATACGGTGGGTTCGGTCGATGGCCTGGTTTTCCACCGCCGGGTTCCACCACGGATCGTAGAGGATGACGTAGGACGCCGAGGTCAGGTTCAGACCGGCACCACCCGCCTTGAGCGAAAGCATGAAGACGGACGGATCCTTGGTCGTCTGGAAACGTTCGATTTCGCCCTTACGGTCCTTGGTTTGACCGGTGAGGTAGTGGAACGGACGAGCTTCCAGTTCGAGGCGCGCCTTGATGAGGTCGAGCATCGAAACGAACTGCGAGAACACGAGCACCTTGTGGCCTTCCTCGTGGAGCTGGTCCAAGAGGTAGAACAACGACTCCATTTTCGCCGATTCCTCTTTGAGGTATTTCGGATCGATGAGGCCCGGGTGACAGCAGATCTGACGCAGGCGCATGAGGCCTTGGAGAATGGCGAAGGAGTTCTTCTTCACCGCTTCGTCCGAGTCGAGACCCAGGAGCGCTTTTTGAATCCGCTTGAGCTCCGCCTTGTAGAGCTCTTGCTGGATGTTCTCCATCTTGGAGTAAACCTCCTCTTCGGTTCGCGGCGGCAAGTCCTGAGCCACCTGCAGCTTGGTGCGGCGGAGCAGGAACGGACGCAGACGCGACGCGAGGCGGTTTTGCGAAAGCGGGTCCTTCCGTTTGTCGAAGCGCTTCTTGAAGTAAGCGCGGCTGCCGAGCACACCGGGCATGGCGAAGGCCATGAGCGACCACATGTCGAGCAGGCGGTTTTCGATCGGCGTACCGGTGAGCACCAGGCGGTTCTCGGACTCCAGCTCGCGGGCGCACTTGGCGGCCTTCGAGTCGGGGTTCTTGATCTGCTGGCCTTCGTCGAGGATGACCGTGAGCCACTTGATCTGGTTCAACAAATCGCCGCAAACACGGAGCTGGGCGTAGTTGAGGATGAGAACGTCGACGTTGTTCTGAATGTGGTCGACGTTGAGATCCTCGCGGTTGCGGAGGATCTTCGTGCTGAGTTCCTCGGCAAACTTCGCCGCTTCGCTCTGCCACACGTCGAGCACCGACTTCGGGCAAACGACGAGCACCGGCATCTTCTGCTTCTTCGCAAGCTTGGCTTCATCGCGCAGCCAGAGGATGTAGGTCAGCGACTGGACGGTTTTACCCAGACCCATGTCGTCGGCGAGAATGCCGCCGAAGCCGTTGGTCGCGAGGTAGGCGAGGAATTGGAACCCTTCCACCTGATACGGACGCAACGTCGCGTTCAGATTGGTAGGTACGGGCGGAGTCACCTCGATCTGGATGTCGCCGGCGCGATCCTTGATGCGCTTCCACGCCTTCGGGTCGAACACTTCGGCCGCCTTCGGATCGGCGAGCTGGAGGGCGTGCATGCGGTGGGTTTCGCCGGAAAGGTCGAAGGGATCGAGACCGAGGCGGGTAACCGCTTCGCGCTGATCGGCGTCGAGCTTGATTTCCAGACGCATCCACGAGCCGTCTTCCATGCGGACGTAACCGCCACGAGCGGCGACGAGCTGACGGATTTGGGCTTTGGAAAGGTTGACGCCTTCGACGTCGATGACGACGCGGAGGTCGAACCAGTCGATCTCCTGATTGACGACCTCGAAACGGACCGCGGCAGTGACCGGGTCGTTGAGGATCGACTTCAAACGCAGGTCGATATCGAGATCGACCGACTCCGGCATCGCCTTGACCCATTCCGCGAATTTCTCCGGGAACTGCTTGGTGATACGGGTTTTGAACGCGAGAAGCTTCTCGTCGTAAGTCAGGCCCATCTCGTCGAGAATGGACGGCACCGGATACAGATCTTCGCGAGCGAAACGGAGGAGTTGCTTACCCTTGACGCTCTGCTGCTCGACCATCTCCCAACCTTCCTTGGTCAGACGCTCGGTGCGGCGACCCTTGGTTTCGAGGGCAGTCACGTCGATGACAAGGTGCTCGGTTTCCGCGGCGGTGAGGCCAGCGACGAGCTTCATCTCGAACTTCGGTTTCAGGTCGAGATCGAGCACTCGCTTCTTGAGCGATTCCGGCAGCGCGGCACCGATCTTGCGGAGGAATTCCACACCTTCCAGCGAGTCGATCACGCGCTTAGGAATCAGATAGCGCGGCATTACTTCCGTTTCCTCAAGCCAGCGTGGCGGGCCTGGAAAAACGGTTTCGTCGGATTGATAAAGCTCTTTGCGACCGGGCAAAAGACGCACCGAGTGCGAAACGTTTTCGCCCGTGGCGGTGACGAGTTGGAGCGCGAAACTGTTCGGATCGTAGGGATCGTCTTCGCAAACCCAGCTCAGGGCATCGGTGACGACTTTGAAGTCCCTGTCGTCCAGGTTCACGAGGTAGCCCTTCAACGCCGGCTGGCGGAACAGGCGGTTCATGAAGCGGCAGGCTTCCTCCTGATCGAAGTCGAGAGTGGTGTCGCCATGCTGGCGGTAGAACGCGAGGAAGTGCTCCCACAGGATCTGGCTTGATGCGTCCATCCGCAGTGCGGCTTCCTGGAAAAGCGTGACGTATTGCTCGATCTCGTTCTTTTCGCGAAGCTGTGTCCAAACGCCAGCCTTCTCCTCTTTCACTTCGAGGCGGGCTTCATTGATCGTCGCGACGAGGCGGTATTCGACGTTGAGCGGAGCGGCTTGCGGCGGGCGTTCGTTGACCTGCTCGATGCGGTCATACCAGGCAGCGACCTCGCGCTCCTGCTCCCAATCCGCCATCTTCTTTTGAACGGCGGACAAGTCCGTGATCACGTTCATGAACTCCGGATACTGGAGCTTCCGCTTGTAGAAAGCGTAAGCGATGTAGTTCCAGAATTCGAGGATGTCGCCCGGCGGCATCGGCCAGAGTTCGAGCGGCTCGTAGGTGGTGATTTCCCAGCGCGGCGTGATGCGGACCATATCGTGGTCGTGCAGCTCGCCTTCGATCACGTAGCGACGGTAGCGCTTCTCGATCTTGGAAACGAAATCCGCCTCCTTGTCGTCGAGCTCGCGACCGACCTTTTCTTCGATGATGTCGAGAATCGGCGTGTCGTCGAATTCGTTCGGCGACTCCGGCAAATCCTCGCCGCGGTGCATCCGCTCCATCATCGTCGCATACTGGCACGCGCCCGAGATGATGTCGTCCTCCGCCGTGCAGGAACCGAACCAACGGTTGCCCTGAAGACGGAGACTGGTGCGAAAAATGCCGGTTTCATCTTCGACCCGGCCCTGAATGAACAGGTGATTGCCGAAAATCTGGGTGACGGCGCCTTCTTTCTGAAGCAATTCGCCGCGCTTGCGGGATTCTTCAGGAAAGCTGTTGAGGAAATTGAGTGTCGCTCGATCGGGATTCATCGCGGGTGCTCGATTAGGCCTATGGGGGAGTACGCCACCCCGTCGGAAAGACATGAAGCTGTCACCCCGACGGGATTGCGGGGCGCAAAAATAGGCACCGGAGCGAACTTCCGGCAACAAAAAGTCTAGCGGCGCTAGGACGTAATTTTTCCTAGCCGTTTCTTTTTCCAGCGCCAGATGCCATCCATTGGCCCGAATAGCCAGGCGGCGACAAATCCGACGGCTCCCGCCAAGACGATCGCAGCGGCCACGTTGCAATTCAGCGCCATGGCCAAATAAAGCCCGCCGACACTGGAAAACGCCGCGTGGATCGAAGCCATCGCCAGCACTCCTCGCACGCGTTTGGCGCACAGCAAACCGGTCGCACCGGGTAAAATCAGCAGTGCCACGGCGAGAATCGCGCCGACCGCTTGGAACGCGACCACCACGACTACCGCGACCAGCGCCATGAGTAGGACGTTGATCAATCCCGGGCGAAACCCGGCGGTCCTGGCATGCCCCGGATCGAACGAACTGATGAGCAAGGTCGGGAAACCGAGCGTGAGAAACGCGATCACGCCCGCGACTGTCAGGGCACCGCTCGCGGCCACACGTGGAATTTCGTAACCACCGACGATCCATTGCTCGCCATGCACCGCCGTTTCCAAACTGCCGAACAACACGCAATCCGGATCGAGATCCACTTTCCCGGCGTAATTGCGCAACAACAGCACGCCGAGCGCGAAAAACGCGGTGAACGCAATGCCGATGGCCGCGTCCTCCCGCAATCCCGCCCCGCGATGGAGCCCCTCAATCACGAGCATCGCGAGCAATCCGGAAGCCGCCGCGCCGGCCACGAGCCAGGGCGAATCGAGCGATCCGGTGAACAGAAACGCCACCACGATGCCGGGCAACACGCTGTGACTGATCGCGTCACCCGCCAGCGCCATGCGACGCAAAATCAGAAACACTCCGGGCAAGGCGCAGGCCAACGCCACGAAAAACGCCGATACCACCAGCCAAACGTTCGCTTCCGAGCGCCATGGCGCAATCCACCATTCCAAATTCATGCACCCTCCTTTCCATCGCGACCCACCACGGGAATCGCCTTGCCGTGCGGATCCTTCTCCGGGAAATCCAACGCTTCTTCCAATCGCCGCACCTTGTCTTCGTCGATCCAGTGTTCGACGCGTTCGGCGTCGTCATGGACGTGATCGGGCGCATAGGCCGCGCGTTCGGTGAGGTAACGCTCCCACAGACGGTGATTGCGGACGATTTCCTCCGCGCGACGACGGCCTTCGGTCGTCAGCAACACGCCCGATCGCCCGCCGGTCCACATCGCGTCGCCACGACCGATCAATCCCCTCGCCCGCTTTTCCGCCGCAGGAAGAGTCGAGCCACTGTGACGAGCCAGTTCGAACACCGGTACGGCGTCATGACGGAAACCATCGCGTTCGAGCACGTGAAACACCGCTTTGAGCGCATTTTCCCGCTCGATCCGTCGACGCATCGCTCGATGCTTCCAGCCTTTTACAATCAAGCCGTCATAGGGTGACGCGAGAGTGACTAAGAAAAACACGCCCGTCACCGCCAAGGCAATCATTGGGCCGGTCGGCAAACCGGCTTTCACCCCGGAAATGCCTACACCGGTCAACGCGCCGACCGCTCCGAGCAGGCAGGAAAAAAGCACCATCAGCCCAAATTTCCGCGTCAAACGTCGCGCCGCCGCCGCCGGCGCAATCAGCATGGCGCTCACCAACACCACGCCGACCGCCTGCATCGCAACCACGATCGCCGCCGCGAGGAGAAAGAAGAATAAGCGCTCGATCCAAACGACCGGATACCCGAGCAAACGGGCGAATCCTTCGTCGAACGACGAGACGTGCAGCACGCGGAATAGCAAAGTGATCGTGCCGATCACCACCGCGGTCACGCCGCCCAACATCGCCAAATCGCGCGGGTCAATGGCGGCAACTTGCCCGTAAAGGTAAGCCTGCACGCCAGACGGTTGCTTCATCGAAATCAACGCGATACCCGCGGCGAAGAACACCGAAAGCACAATGCCGAGTGCCGCGTCCGGCTTGAGCCGGGTCGTGCGCTGAATTGCGTGCATCACGCCGGTGCCCGCCATGCCCGCGAGCAAAGCAGTTCCCAGGACGAGCAAAGGATCGCGGGAAGTATTCCACACAATGCCCGCGACGATGCCCGGCAGCACCGCGTGGGAAAGCATATCGCCGGTCAGCGCCATGCGTCGCACGACCACGAACGCGCCGAGCGTGCCGCAACACAGACCGAGCAACAGCGCCGCGAGGAACGCCGATTCGGCTGCCGATGGAATCCAGGCGATCATGGCTTCGATTCGCGCGCCGCGCGGGTGGCGATCTCGCTCAACAGCGTGAGGCGACCCCCGTAGGTTTTATCCAACAGCTCGGGCGTGAAGACCTTTTCGGTTTCACCGAACGCGACGAGCCGCAAGTTGAGCAACATCAGCATGTCGAAATAGCGCTCTGCCGTGTGCAGGTCGTGGTGGACAACGAGCACCGTTTTCCCGCGGTCGCGCATTTCGCGAAGCAACTCGACGATCGCCCGTTCGGTCGCCGCATCGACGCCCGCGAACGGTTCGTCCATCAGGTAAAGGTCCGCCTCTTGAGCCAACGCGCGGGCGAGGAAGACCCGCTGCTGCTGGCCACCGCTGAGTTCACCGATTTGACGGTCCGCGTAGGGCAGCATGCCGACTTTTTCCAAAGCGGCGTGCGCTTTCGCCTTCTGCTCTTTACCCGGTCGACGGAACCAGCCGAGCGATCCATACGTGCCCATCAGCGCGACGTCTTCGACCGTGACCGGAAAGTCCCAATCGACGCTTTCGCGTTGCGGCACGTAGCCGACCCGTCGAAGCGACTTCTCCAACGGATCGCCGAAAATTTTCACCCACCCGGCGGCGGGTTTGACCACGCCCATGACGGCCTTGAGCATCGTCGACTTCCCTGCCCCGTTCGGGCCGAGAATGCCGACCAATTTGCCCGGCGGCACCGCCACATCCACGCCGTACAGCACCGGCTGGTGACGATAACTCACCGACAAATCATGCGTTTCCAATGCGGGCGTGGTCATGCGCTACAGCAATTAAAACCGGAAACTGACTCCTTGAAAAACGGAGAAATCCTCCGCCGCGTCGTTCAGGCCGGCGGTGAAACCGACATCCCACTGCAGGTTGTCCGTCTGGCCCCAGGTAAACCCGGCACTGGCGAGGGCCTGGTAATCGCCCGGACCGGCGATGCCGATGTATTCCAGATAGAGACCCACGGTTTCCGTGAGATCGAAGCCGAGCACGGCGGTGTGCAGGAACTCCCATTCGTGGTCGCCGCCTTCGTCGTCCCACACCCGGTCGACTTCCGCCATCAGGCCGAGGCCGACGCGGTCGCAAAGCTCGACGGAAAACGGGACGATCAAGCCACCCTCCCATTCGCCGGTGCTGACTTCCGTTTGAGTCGGAATGCTCACGAACGGCATCAATGCCATCGCGGTCGTGCCGCCGTCGTTGCCCCAGAGATTGTATTTATAGCGAACTTCGAGGTCACCGAAACCTTCCGCGCGTTCCTTCACGCCACCGGCTTTCACCGTTTCAGAAATCCACGGGCGGATCACGAACTGGATGTCCTGGTTGTCCGCGAGGCCGAACTTCACGTTCGATTCGCCCAAGGTCCACGCTTCGGTTTTCACGCCGTCTTCCTTATCGCGGGCGAACGCCCACAAGCTCGACTCGATTTGTACGCCGCCCGCTTCGACGGAAACCGGGCTCTCGGTGGTGTCCGGCCGGTCAGTGGACATCTCCCGCTTGAATTCCGTCGCCTGCGCCAATCCACAGCCGACCAGGCCGATCAAAATCATCCGTTCCTTCATTACTTCAGTCCTTCCACGATCGAGTTGATATTGTGCTTCACCATGCCGGTGTAGGTGCCCATGTCGTAGGTCTCACCATTCACCGTTTCCATTTCACCGAGTTCGCCCATGGCGTCGGAGAAAAGCGTCTTGTCAGAAATCTTCGCGCCGGCTTCTTCGGCTACGGCGGCGATGCCCTTCGAGTTCACCGAGGACTCGGCGAAAAGCGTGCGAATGCCACGGCCCTTGATGAACGAAACCAATTCGGCGCGGTCCTTGATGCCCGCTTCGGTCACGGTGGAAACGCCTTGCAGGCCCTTCACTTCGAAACCGAACGCGCGACCAAAGTAGAAGAAAGCGTCATGGCTGGTCACCAGCGCGCGTTTGCCCTGCGGAATTTCGCCGATGCGGCCGTTCGCCCACGCGAGCAGTTTTTCCAGCTCCTGGTGGTACGCTTCGCCGCGCTTCTTATATTCCTCCGCGCCCGCCGGGTCGGCCTTGGAAAGCGCCTCGACCACCGGCTCAATGGTGTGAATCCACAAACCCGGGTCGCCCCAAACGTGCGGGTCTTTAGTGCCTTCGAAGCCTTCCTGCGGCGCGAGTAAACGATCCGCCGGGATGCCTTCCTCGGCGACCGCCACCGCGATGCGCCCACGCTTCGCCATCGCTTCCAGCGTCTCAGTCATCTTCCCTTCCAAGTGCAGGCCTGAATAAAACACCACGTCCGCTTTTTCGAGCAAACTGGCGTCGCCGAGCTTCGGCACGTAGTTGTGCGGATCGACGCCCGCGCCCATCAGGCCTTGGATTTCGACCCGGTCGCCACCGACCTGCTTCACCACATCGGCTACCATCGTCACGGTCGTGACGACCTTCAATTTACCCGATCCACTCTGGGATTTCGGCGAGCAACTGGCCGCGAGCAATCCCGCCACGGCCGTTATCAGGAATTTGCGTAACATGCGAACGGGGTAGTCCTGACCATCAACCCGCGCAAGCCGTTTTTTAGCCTAGACTAATTTTCATTCCCGAAACGATGAAAACTTCCCAAAGAAAACACCTCACAAGCCACTGATCATCAGTTCTCGTTCACTCCTGCTTTTTAAAGAGATCCAAAAACCGATCCTCGTAATCGTGAAACACCTTTAAGCGATCCAATTCCCGCTTCAGCAAATACGCCTTCGATCGATCCGCCCGCGCTTCCTCGAACATCCGCTCGATCTTTTGCTGATGGTGAGCGTCGAGGTGCGGCACCTCTTCTTCCAATTCCTCCGGCTGCGGCTTGATCTGCTCGGTCGCGCCTTCGGCATCAGACAGCGTCTTTTCGACCTGCCGCAAAAAGTCGGCCAGCCTCGCGGCTACCTGTTGCGCCTGATCGCGCAACTCGGCGAGGTCGATGGAAATCCCGAACATCAACGTGAAGAACTCCAACACCGCGAGGGAAGCCTTCGGAAAGGGCAGTTGGGAAAAGACCGCCGGAATCTCACCGAGCAAACAACCCCCCTGCATTCCGTTTTCCGCGGCGACTCCGAGCAGCACGCCGTTGAGCCCGCCGATTTCGCCTTCCTCCAACATTTGCACGTCGAGCTGACGGAACTCGTCGAAAGTATGACGGTCGATCGAAGCGCCGAACACATGCGCCTCGTGCTCGGGGCGCATTCGCGTGGCCATGGCGGCGAAGGTGAACACGCGCGAAACGCCGAGCATCTTTGCATGACCGATCAATTGACGGCAAAACGCAACGCCATGCGACGGTGGTTGGGCTTCCCCGAGGAAAACGATCAGGTCGTGTTTCTGGTTTGGATCCCGCCAAAGAAACATTCGGCTGCGAGGCAATCGCGCTCGCAGGATCATGCCGTCCTTTACGTTCACGTGACCGGCTTCAAAAAATTCGCCCGGCGCGAATTCCGCGAGGAGATGCATCTCCAACTTGGCCATCAGGTAATAGCCCGCCGTGATCGCCACCGATCCCATCCCGGGCCATCCGGCTACGAGCCAGGGATCGTGAAGACGGTCTTCGTCGGCCATGCGGACATCCTACACTCAATTGCCCGGACTCGCTGGATTTTCGTTGGATCAAACCTTGGCCAACAGCCGTTTCTCCAACTCGTCCAACGGCACCTTGCACAAATCCCCGTCGAGGCAGTCGGTTAGTTTCGCCGCCACCGCGGAGCACAGCGCGTTCTTCAGTTGCGAAGAAAACGGTCGCGTCGCCACCAAGGTCCATTGAGGTGATCCCGCGTTTTTCACGATCTCGTCAATGCGCTCGGCGATGCGTTCCACCGCCCGCTTTTCTTCTTCCAGTTCGAGGTTGTGCTCCTCGCCGGTGGACATTCCGTTGCCGATACCGGCGTTCATGCTTTTGCCCCAACGGCCCTGTTGATCGGTGACGATTTCGCTGATCGGCTTCAGCGGCTCCCGGATTTGGCCGGTTTCCTCCCGGAGATGATCCTGTTGCCGAGGATCGTCCCCCGCTTTTTCGAACTTCAATACCCGGACGCGCGACTTATTGGCCAAAACGATGAGCTTGTTCATGAGAATCAACGGTTTGAATTGGGGCCGGAAAGGCCGGTCCTACCGGACGATTTCCAACACCCCCGACTGTCGCACGAATCCACAGACTCCGCCTCCCAAAAACCCCGGGAAATTCCGCCGATTTTGCCTCGAAGTAGCCGAAAGCTCCCTTTCTGAGTCGGAGCAGCGATTCTACCAGCAAGCCACTATTGCCCCACCCGTTCGCGCAACACCCGCAGCTCCTCCGCCATCGCGACGGTCATCGCTTCGAGTTGTTGCTCGCGCTCGCCCGCCGCACGGCGCGTCAGTCCGTGAATCGCGAAGCCGATGGTGAACACCAAACTGCCCCCCACTGCGGCGATGCCAGCGAAAACCATCATGGTGCTATAGCTCATCAAAGCGCTCGAAGAGTTTCCTCCGGATGCACCTAAAACCGTAAACATCAAAGTCATGGCGGCTCCCGTGGCCAACGTTCCGAGAGTCTGGATCACCGTGCCACTCATCATGGTCCACCAAGCTCCTGTCCGTTGCCCCCGCATCGCCATCACACCAATCCACTGCGCCACCAAGGGTATTAACCCGATCACGGCGGTGATAATACCAGGAAGAGCGTTCATCATGCTTTTACGGGTCTTAAACAGGGGCGAGCAACGCGTCAATCGGCCACGGATTCCTTCAGGGCTCGATGGGATCCAGGGTGACGCGGCCGAAGCGCGTGCATCGCAAATCCGGCCGCAAAAGCGAGTTGCCCGAACACACTGGTGACCACCGTGCACATGCCGACCAATTGCTGATCGAATTCCCCGAGTTTCCCCGCGTACGCCTTCGCGACACCAAGTCCGACCAAGCCCGCCACCAAGGCAAACGTGGAAATCAGCACCCCTGTCACCATCAGGACGTGGCCACCACCGCCTTCCCGGCGCATCGCGATCACACCCACCCATTGAGCCAGCAAGGTCATGCCACCCGGAACCAGCCAAAACAATTCTGACACAATGCGCGTCTCCACTTTCCGCTTCTAACCTCGGATGCGTTGTCCGTCAATCCAGCGAGGCTTTCATCCCGACGCACCTAAAGTTTTTCCCCGGCACTTGAATTCGAAGTTCTGCTTGGAAGCCTGGGAAATCCCACTCGGCCGAAAGCTTCTCCTGGCGCTTTTCAAAATCCTCCACGGTTACCCGCTCCTTTCCCCTTTCCTCCCCCTCGCCGCTCCTTGTAGAGAAGGAGTCTAATGCCCGAAAGTTTTTCCCGCCCGGACAAATTGTTGGCCGCCAATCGCGGCGAAATCGCGATCCGCATCTTCCGCGCCGCCAACGAACTCGGCCTGCGCACGGTTTCCATCTACGCCGAGGAAGACCGTTTTTCGATCCATCGTTTCAAAGCCGATGAAGCCTACGCACTGAACCGCGAAAAAGGCCCGGTCGGCGCGTATCTCGACGTTGAGGGCATCGTCGCATTGGCGAAGTCGAAGGGCGCCTCACTGATCCATCCGGGCTACGGCTTTCTCTCGGAAAATGCCGCCTTCGCCCGTGCTTGCGCCCGCGAGGGCATCACCTTCGTCGGTCCTTCCCCTGAGTTGTTGGAGAACATGGGCGACAAGACCGCTGCACGTCATCTGGCGGCAAAGTTCAACGTCCCTACCCTGCCCGGCACCGAGGAGCCCGTCACCGATACCGATGAAGCGCTGCGAATCGCCCATGAGATCGGGTTTCCACTCATCATCAAGGCGGCCTTCGGCGGCGGTGGCCGCGGCATGCGGGTGGTGGAAAAACCGAGCCAGCTTCAAGGCTTGTTGGCCGAAGCGCAGGGCGAAGCCGAGAAGGCCTTCGGCAACTCCGCCGTTTTCCTCGAACGCTACATTCCCCGCGCGAAGCACCTCGAAGTGCAGATCCTCGGCGACCAACACGGCAACGTCGTTCACCTCCACGAGCGCGATTGCTCGGTGCAACGTCGTTATCAGAAAGTCGTCGAAATCGCGCCGTCGATCGGCCTCGACCCGAAACTTCGCAAAGACCTGTGCGACGCCGCGGTGACGTTGGCGAAGGGCATCGGCTACAACAACGCGGGCACGGTCGAATTCCTCTACGACATGGATCGCAAGGATTGGTTCTTCATCGAGATGAACCCACGCATCCAGGTCGAGCATACGGTGACCGAATGCGTTACAGGCATCGATTTGGTTCGCTCGCAAATTCTCGTCGCGCAGGGCCACTCTTTGTTCGGAGAGGAAATCGCGATCCCCGCCCAAGCGGAAATCCCATGCAACGGCTATGCGATTCAATGCCGCATCACGACGGAGGACCCGGCGCGAGGTTTCGCTCCGGATTACGGCCGTATCCTCAACTATCGCTCCGCCGCTGGTTTCGGCATCCGCCTTGACGCGGCTTCGGGCGACGCCGGTTCGGTGGTGACGCCCTTTTACGATTCGATGCTGGTGAAGGTCACGGCGATGGGGCGCAGCTTCGACATCGCCTGCCAGCGCATGGATCGCGCGCTGCGTGAGTTTCGCATCCGCGGGGTGAAGACGAATATCCCGTTCCTCGAAAACATCATCCGCGACGACACCTTCCGCGCCGGTCAGGCCCATACCAAACTGATCGACACCAAGCAGGAACTGTTGCGTTTCAAACCGAAGCGCGACCGCGCGACCAAGGCGCTCGCTTACCTTTCGGACATTACGCTCAACGGCAACCCGGTGGCAAAAGGCTGGAAACCACCGGTCGCTTTCACCGAAGCGCGCTTGCCCGACCCGATGGCGATCCAGCACCACGCGGTTCCGCCGAAGGGCACGCGCGATCTGCTGCGCGAACTGGGCCCGGATCAGTTCGTCCGCTGGATCCTCGATCAGAAGAAACTGCTGATCACCGACACCACGTTGCGCGACGCCCATCAATCGCTGATCGCCACGCGGATGCGCACCTTCGACATGTTGCGCGTGGCCGAGGCGATCGCCCACCGCACTCCGCAATTGTTCTCGTTGGAAAACTGGGGCGGCGCGACCTTCGACACGGCGATGCGTTTCCTCAAGGAATGCCCATGGGAACGCCTGAAGCGTTTACGGGAACAGATTCCGAACATCTGCTTCCAGATGCTATTCCGCGGATCGAACGCGGTCGGTTATTCAAACTACCCGGACAACGTGGTCGCGGGCTTCGTCAAACACGCCGCCGACAGCGGGATGGACATCTTCCGCATCTTCGACTCGCTCAATTATCTGCCGAACATGCAGGTCGCGATGGAAGCCGCGCGCGAACACGGCAAGGTTCTCTGCGAAGCGGCGATCTGCTACACGGGCGACATTCTCAATCCCCAGCGCGACAAGTTTTCGCTCGATTACTACATCGCCAAGGCGAAGGAGCTCGAAAAGATGGGCGCGCACATTCTCGCCATCAAGGACATGGCCGGGCTGTGCAAACCGCAGGCCGCTTACAATTTGGTCCACGCTCTGAAGCAGGAAATCGGCATCCCCATTCATTTCCACACGCATGACACGTCCGGCTTGAACGCAGCGTCGGTGATCGCGGCGTCGAAAGCGGGCGTCGACATCGTCGATCTGGCGATCAGCTCGATGTCCGGTTCGACTTCACAACCGAACCTCAATTCCGTCTGCGCCGCCCTCTCCGGCAGCGATCGCGATCCCGGTCTCGATCCGAACGCATTGAACGAATTTTCCGATTACTGGGAGGAAGTGCTCGGATTCTACAAGCCATTCGACTCCGCCCCGCGTGCGGGCACGGCGGAAGTTTACGAACACGAAATGCCCGGCGGCCAATACACCAACCTGCGTGAACAAGCCGCCGCCATGGGATTAGGCCATCGTTGGCGGGAAATCGCCCGCACTTACGCCGACGTGAACCTCTTGTTCGGCGACATCGTAAAAGTGACGCCGTCGTCGAAAGTCGTCGGCGACATGGCGATGTTCCTCATTACCCGCGGCATCAAGGCAGCCGACGTGCCAACCCTGAAGCCCGGTTCGATCGACTGGCCGGAAAGCGTGATCGACATGCTCGCCGGTGGACTCGGTCAACCGGACGGCGGTTGGCCCGCAGACGTGCAAAAGGTCGTGCTCGGCAGTCGCAAGGCGACCACCAAACGCCCGGGCGAACTCGCGGAAACCGTCGAACTCGAATCGGTGCGCGGCGAACTGACCAAAAAACTCGGTCGCCCGGCGGATGGCGACGACCTTTACTCGCATCTGATGTATCCGCAGGTCTTCGCCGATTACGTCGCGTTCCGGGCGAAATACGACGACCTCAGTGGTTTGCCGACGCCCGCGTTTTTCTATGGCTTACACCAAGGCGAAGAGATCGAGTTCGAGATCGACGCGGGCAAAACGCTCATCATCAAGCTCGTCAGCATCGGCGAAGCCGATGCCGAGGGACGCCGCACGCTTTTCTACGAACTCAACGGCATGCCGCGCGAAAGCATGGTCGCGGACAAATCGTTGCAATCGATCGCCAAGCCCGCCCGCGAAAAAGGCGACCCGGAAGATCCGTTGCAAGCCTGCGCGCCAATGCCCGGCATGGTCACCGAGATCGCCGTTTCGCCCGGCCAAGAGGTCAAGGAAGGCGACAAGCTGGTCATTCTGGAGGCAATGAAAATGCTCACCACCGTCAGCGCCCAGGCCGATGGCACGGTGAAGAGCGTGCTGGTGGCCAAGGGCGAACAGGTAGACAGCAATGACCTGCTCGTCAGGCTCGAGTGAGCGCCTCCGAAATCCGTCCGCTCATCGCCTCTGGATCAGAAACCGACGGCTAGGCTGAAGCTCACCAGATGGTGGCTGTCACGGCCGTTGTATTCCGCCGCCATGCTGCCGAAATCGTAGTAAAGGTATTCCGCGGAGACGCTCCATCTATCGAGCGAGGGAGCGATGAAGCTCAGAGGAACTGAGATCTTCGGGCCGGTGGCGAAGTAACCGTAGGTTTCGCCGAAGTAGCCGCTGCCCAGCCCGGTCATCACCAGCACGGCGGCATTGATCGGGGCTTCACTTTCCGAAAAGAGGGTGATGTTCGGACGGATACCGGATTCAAAACAAAGTCCAGATGCCGCTTCGATGCCGGGATCCCACAGCACCTCCAGAAAGGGATGCAGCGAGAAATTCCGAGCGATCAGCCCGTGGTCGTCGAACTTGATCGCCGCGCTGATCCAGTGGCCGTCATCGTAGGCACCGGCGGGACTGGTCCAGCGGTTGTAGTAGGGAGTGAACGACCAACGGTCGGCGAAGGTCACGGTGAAGCCGAGACCGTAATCGAACTCGGTGAAACGGTTGCGTCCGCCGTCGGTGCCCTGCAGAGGCGTCGAGCTGATGACCGACCACAGACCGAGAATCATCGATGCCGAGTCGATGAAGCCTTCGCCGCGATAGAGCTCGGCATTGAGATCCAGGTAAGGCTGGAAGGAAACTCCCTCGTCGTTCACGACGAATCCGCGTGTGATGTATTGGTTCGCCACCGTGGTGCCGATTTCACCGCTGAAAATGGAGGCGTCGGGTTCTGCGGCTGCGGAGCTTGGTTGAATCCCTGCCGGAAAGCTGGCGGTGACCGCGGCAAGCGCCACCAGACGAGGAAGGCGATGAAGGAACATGATGAAGGATGATTGGCACACGTCGTATCGTGCCGGGAAAACGAGGCGCTGACTCAAACGACGGCCAGTCCGCGGGCGTTGGCGAGGTGGAGGCGATCGGCCTTCAGGACTTCCCTGGCGTTATCGCCGAACCATTCCAGTGAAGCGTCGAGATCGTCGTCGGGCGTGATTTCGGAAAGGAAGCGTTCGTAGTCGTAGACTCCTTCGAACAAGGGCGTCATCCCCTCGCGGATGCCCGAGGCGGAATAAACGTTAGCGGGATCGAAAACAGTGAGATCGCGGCGGCTGCGGACGTTTTTCAAATGGAGATGCGCCACATGACCGCGCAGCCGCCGGAAGGCGTCGACGGGATCCGCGCCGGACTCCCAGACGTGGAGCACGTCGAAGTTGATGCGCAGCGCCGGGTGGTCTACCCGCTCAATCAGCTCGAGCGTGCTTTCAAGGGTGTCGGCCAGCGTGTTCGGATGGATTTCGACGACGAGTTTGAGATCGCCGGCGGCCTCGCACAGCTTGCACAGGCGGCGGCAGACTTCTTCGCGGTCCTGTCCGCTCATCTCCCGGCTCGGTCGGCCGCCAGCGAAGGTGCGGATTTTCCCGACTTCCATCTGCCGCGCGATGCGGAAAATCTGCTCCGCCCGGCGCATCACCCGCGCCTCGTCGCCGTGCAGCGCGAAGTAGTCGCTGAGCATGGAAAACGCCACGCCGTGGGCGCGCGCAATCTCCAGCGAGCGGACGGGCGTGTCGGACAGCTTGAGCGCGTGGACGCCCCACAGCTCGATGCCGTCGAAGTGGTTTTCACCGGCCCAGCGTGCCAGCTCCGGCAGCGAGACCAGCTCGTGGCGGAATGAAATGGTGCAGAGTGAGATTTTCATGATTCGGACTTCGCGTCGGTTTTGTCGAAACAGGTCGCCACCCATTGCGCATGCACTTCCTTCAGCCGGTGTTTGATCCGGAATTCCCGTTCGTCCTGCTCGTCGAGCAGTTGCCGGATCTCGCGGAGGACTTCCTCATTCGATCCCTTCGACAGTTTGATCGCGCGGTACTGGAGCCGCGTGTAGCCATGGACGAGCTCCGCGACGACCTCGCACCAGCGTTCGAATTCGTCGCCATCGAGCGAAAGCTCGCGCCAGAAAAACGCCAGACCGTGTTCGTAAGCATACTTGCGGATCGCCAGCAGCGGCACGTCGAAGACGGCCTGCTCCAGACTCTCCAACGCGAGCGGTCGCCCGTCCGGCGCGCGTCCCGTAGCGTGCGCCTCAACCGAGCCGCGGATCGCGTCGGTCAATGGATTGCGGTCCTCGATCAGGCAGGCTTTGAAATACGCGTCGATGACTGCGGGCGAGGTCGGCGTCAGCTCCGCGGCATCAAAGACGAATCCGCCGCCGACGGTTGGCTGGTCGATGCCTTGGAAAACACGTCGCGCGGGCAGCGGTCCTTCCCAGCGGAAATCCGGATCGGACATGAAGAGGATTTCCGGATCATCCGTCCGTTCGAGCAGCACGTAGTGCGGGAACGGATCCTTGTCGAAGCGGTTCTCGCGTTCCGGGAGCTGGTGGAGATCCAGCATCACCATCACCTGCTGCCGGGGTGACTTTGTTTCGAGCAGCGTGGACAAGTGATCGATATTTTCCCGCCGCGACTTCGTGGGATCGAACCATGACACGACCTCGACGCCGTAAAGCCGTTGGAACCACTCGCGGAAGAAGTCGTGGTGGATGGTGTCGGAGTGGTTGGTGATCCGGCAGTTTCCGTCCACGACGGTCTCCGCATCCCACACGCCGAAGTAAAACGGCCGGTGATCGGTGAAGTCGCAGGTCTTCACGATTTCGCAGAGGCAACTGATGAAACAGTGCACCTTGATGTCCGCGAACTCCTCGACGGGCTTCTCCGCCGCTTCGCCGGTCAGGGCGCTGGCCAGGCTGGAAATGGTGGCGAAGGCTTCCTTGAAAACGGCGCTCTCGGGGATCTCGATGCCGCATTCGAGTTCCAGCGCAACGATCAGGCTGAGCGAACCCACCGAGTCCAGCCCGAGGTCTTCCTGAAGCCGCGTTTCGGGACGCAGCGGGACATCGCCCGGCACATCTGGCAGGCCGCGCAGAGTGCGGCAGATCGCCTCGACGATCTCCTCGCGGGTCATCGGAGCGGCGGAAAGCGTTGCGTTCATGGCGATACGTTCAGCGGCTCTTCCTGCGCCAGCGCCCGGCGGTTGATCTTGCCGTTGGGCATCCGTCTGATCTCGGCGACTTCCTCAATGCGGAACGGCCGTTGGTGCGACGTCAGTTCCGTCGAGCACCATTGCTTCACTTGTTCCGGAGTGACCTTGCCGCCGGACACATAGCGCAGCCACACCTGCGTGTGACCGAGGGTGTTCTCGCGTTTGAAGACGACCGCGTCTTCAACGCCTTCAAGCTCCAGCACCACGTTCTCGACCTCGACCGGGTAAACGTTCACGCCGGCGACGTTGATCATGTCATCGATCCGCGAGACGATCCGCAGCGAACCGGACGGCCCGAAGTAGCCGAGGTCGCGGGTGCGGATGGTTTCCGCCCCGTCATGCACGACGATTTCAGCGGGGCTGGTTTCGCTTTCGCCCGCTTCGAGGCGGAAATGGGGCAGCGCGAAGCCGATGTCGGACGGGTCGGACGGATTCTCGCTCACCGAAATGCAGCCGGTTTCCGAGCAACCATATTGTTGGAAAACGAAAGTGGTGCGCGCTTTCAAATGCTCGAACAAGGGTAGTCGCATGTTCGTCCCCGAGGTCATCACCGCGTGCAGCTTCCGGTCGCGCGGGTAGAGCAGCGAGACGGTGTGGATCAGCACCGGCGAGGCGTAGAGCAGTGGCCGCTCCGTTTCCGTCATCTTCCGGATGATGTACTTCGGGTTCAGGTTGTGGATGACGACAGGTTCCTTTCCGCGCGCGATGGCGGCGAGCACCCCGCTGATCAGGCCGTAGGAATGGTTCACCGGGCAGGCGACCAGCGGCGTCATGTCGGCGGCCGCGCGGAAGCTCGCCGTGTAGCTCGCGATCTCGCAGTCGATCGACGCCCAGGTGCGGGCGATGACCTTCGGCTCACCGGTCGTCCCGGAGCTGGTCTGGATCAACGACGCTTCGGCATCCGCCTCTCCTCCGTCGAGGCGCGTCACGCGATCGGGAGACCGGTGGACCAGAAGATGGCAGCCGCCGCGTTTCGCTTGGCGCAAAGCGGCCTCGAAGGGTGAGCCGGAGGGCAGTGGAAAGAAGGACTTTCCTTCCCTCTTGCAATGCAGGCAGAGCGCGAGGAGCAGCGCGGGGTCTTCCAAGCAGGCGGCCACACGGGTTCCCGGGCCGCCGTCCAGCACCCCGCTGGAGAGAAAGGCCGACTCCGCCTGCGCGAGCCAGGCGGCGGTGAAGTGTTCGTCATCGATGTGAAACATGGTCAGTGGTGGTGAAAGGGATTGGAGACCTCGTGGTGAAATTCGTCGGCACGACCGCCGAAGAGTTTTTTCCGCATCAGCGACTCGGTCCGCAGTCGCGGCGTGCGGTGGCCGAGCGTGTCGGGGATTCCGCTGACGGAAGGCGCGGAGAGGAAGCGCCCGGCGATGGACCAGAAATCGGCCTCGGAGAATCCGTATTCGCGCCGCAATAGGCGATCGAGATCGGTGAGGTTGTAGATGAAGACGGTGTCCATGAACAACTCGCGCAGGGACTCCAGCGAAGCCATCCGATAGAAGCGGTCCGGCGGCGCGTTTCCGACGACAGGATCGATGGCTGTGAAGTCCGGCAGGAAACGCGAGGACTTCGTTCGAGAATCCTCCACGTATTCGAGACTCTCGTGGAAATCGCGCGCCGCGAGTCGCAGCGGCCAGCCGTTCTGATGAATGAGCACCAGATTCTGGGCATGTGCCTCGATGGCGATTCCGTGCTCCACGAGCAGGCGCCAGATCGGCGGAATGATCGTTTCCAACAGCCGCCACAGCCAGTGCTCCAGCCCGAAGCGGTCGATCCAGTCGTCGATGAACGGGCGACCGTCGCCCTCCATCGTGGCGAGCGCGTTGAAGGGCACCGCGCTTTCGCCAGGCTTCAGCACGGACCGCACGCCCTGCCGCCAGATACAGCCGAGTTCGCCCGCTTTCGAAGGGGCTTCCTCGTCCGACGGGCAAGGCTGATAGAGCGCGGCGGCGTATTCTTTCAGAATCTCCAATGGCGCGGAGTTGCGGAAGAAACGGTCGCTCTCGACCACGGCGACCAACCCTTCGGAAACATAGGGCGCGGTGCAAACTAAGGGCGCTTCGAAGGTCCGCAGCGACGAGGTATTCACGAGCGACATCGGCAGCTTGAGGTAAGCCTTTCGTGGATCGCAGCCGTTCATCAGCGTGCGGAGGGATTGCGTCGCGCGGTAACGGTCGCCGCAGGTGCCCAATGGCACGAGGATGCCATGGGCGATTTCCGTCCCGTAGCGCGCTTCGACCGTACGCCACTGCCAAGGATGCACGGGCAGCAGACCGTGGGTGTCGAAACCGGTCCGCCGTTCCTCCATTCGGCGCTCCAGCTCGCACAGCATCCCGCCGCCGATTTCTCCAGTCCAAAAAAGGCGTTCCTCGCAGGGAAGTTCGAGCCGCAAGCGGTCGCGACGCACGGCGAGCCATTCCAGCGCGAATTCACCGCCCGCCTCAGGTCCGTAGCGACGGTGGTCGTCGTCCGTGAAGCCGGTCCGCGCTTTGAAACACGGATGATAGGGATGGCCCTCGTGGATCAGCGGATCGAGATCTTCATAGTCGAGCGAACGGCGGCCGCGGGAATGGATTTTGAGGTGGGAAAGGTTCCACTCGCACAAGCGCACGGTATGCGTCAGCTCGTTCTTGAGGGCGGCGCGTTTGGCGGCATCCGCTTCGGTCGCATCCACCAGGGCGAACGCGGCCTGCAAGCCGAGCGACTCTCCGGTGGCCGAGTCGATGATGGAGCGCTTGCGGATCTCGCAGCGGTCGAACGCGCCGATCCGCATTTCGAAGCGAACTTCACGGCCTGCGATTTCCATCGAGACGCGAGCGAAGCCATCGGGTTCCTGCGGGCCGAAACGCAGCGCGTCGGGCGGAAGGATCCGTTCGAAAACCAAGGCCTCCAGCACCTGCCGGAGCACCCTTTCAGCAGGCGTTTCCAAGACACTTCGGGTTTCGGAAATCAAAGCGCCGGCCGTCATGGGCGACCTCCTTTCACCGTCCGTCCGCGCGTCCTGTGGAAAGGGTTCGGCACATCGACATAGACCGCCATTTCCTGCGCTGCTTCGAGTTCGTCCACGTCCTGCGCGCGGGTGAGCAGGTTCGCCTTGCTGGCGATCGCGGGGCTCTCCAACAAGTAGTCGGCGAACTCCCGGCCCGGGCCGGTCAGTTGGCGTCGCAGCGACTCCAGCCATCCGCAGCCGAGCGCGAGCGCTTCCATTTCCCCGAGGTATCCGTCCGCTCCGAGGCGATGGATCACGGAGAAAAGCTGGTTGATCACCAGATAGTAGCCGAAGCGTCGGCAGATCGCCGGAACATCGAAGAAGAGGCCTTCCAATTCCGCCACGCCGGGCTCGATCGCCAGAAGGTCCGTGCGATGTTCGTCCGCGAGATAGAAGCCTTGGTTGTCGCGGAAGTAATAATGCGTCGGATAGCCGTTGCTCACGTCGAGCAGGCTGTTCTGCTGGTGCGCTTCGAGGGCGATGCCGTGGCGGTCGAAGAGCAGGATCAGCGGTTCGATCGCGCACTGCCAGTATTGCTCGAACCAATCGCGCGCAACCATGCCCGGCGGTCGTCCTTCCAGATCGCTGAGGTCCTTGATGATCGAACCCAGTCGGCTCGATCCCGTCGGCAGCACGGGATCCTGCGTCAATGCCGCGAGGCAAACGATGCCGTCGCCCTTCGCGTCACGGAACGGGTTCGCGCGGATGATCACCTCGAAGCCCGTTTCCCGCAGCCCCGGAAGCCGGACCCCGAGGTAGGCGGGATCGTCGACGCCATGGAAGTACGGATAGACGGCGAAGAAATCGAGTTTCCGCATCAAGCGCGCCATCACCACACCCACGTTGAGTTCGTGGCTGCGGTTACGCCGCAGTGAGTTGGTGATCTTCACCGGAATCGAGAACTTGAACATCCACTCCGACTCGCGGCGGAACACGGTCCGCACCGAGGAGGTCGGATGAAACACCTCGCCGCGCGGACCCAGGTAGCGCATCCAGCCACGGTCCAGGGCCTCCCGAACATGTGACTGAGCGAGCAACCACTGGGCCTGCAGCGGATGCACCGGGATCACGCATTCGCCGTCAGCGGTTTCATCGGCACCGAATGCTTCCCGCGCAGTCTCCGTGGCGGCGTTGCCGGCGGCGGAGTCATGGCAAACGAGATCCGCGCGCACGGCGAAGAAGCACAGGCGGAAGCCGCCCTTCAACTCCGGCGAAAACTCCGCCTGCTGCCACCAGGCCATTCCCTGGCGGCTCTTCGGCGTCGGGTGCATCCAGTGGCCGAACAGGAGCGATTGCTCCGATTCGAGAAAGCGGTTCTCGTCCAGCGAGGGATCGCCGCGCCGTTCGCGGAGTGCCATCGCCATCGCCTGGAAACTGTCCACCAAGCGACCGGTCAGCTCCATTTCCCGCGACGAGGTGCGGGTGTTTACGGCGTCCGCCCGATAGAGTTCCCGGACCAGCGCCAGCGCCGCGTGGAAAGGAGGCATCGGCTGCGGCTCGCCTCCGGAGGCAGGTGAAAGGAACACGCGGTCGATGCGGTGTTTTCCCACCATCGACCGGTAGCCGACTTCGAGAACGAGCGACGTCCCGTCGGACAAAGGCAGCTCCACGATCCACTTCCCGGTGAATGAAGCCCGCGACCATTTCCCCGGATCGACCTCGCGGAGATAGGTGCTCGCCAAGGCTTCGAAGCCGACGCGCTCGGCGACCTCTTCGCTGTCCGTTTCGACGACCAGTCTCTGGCTTTTTTGGGATTCAATCATGGCTCAGTTCGGCAGCGGGAAAGGAAAGCTCCGCAGGCGCGGGCACGGGCCGGTGGCGCCACAGGAATGCGAGGGCCACCGCGAAGGTGATCCACTCCGCCAGCGGGAACGCGGCGACCACGGGGACATCCGGCAGGAAAAAGGAAATGCCCAGTCCGGCGCCGATCGGCAGGACCAGGCAGCGCGACAGGGAAAGGATCGCCGCCGCGGACGCGAGTTCGCGGGAAGCCAGATAGACGCACACCAGCACGTTAAAACCGCTGGCCAGGAACAGCGGCCACATCCAGCCGATGAACTCGTGCGCCAGCGCTTCGGCAGCCGCGCCTTCGCCCTTCAGGAACATGCCGATCGCCCGATCACCCCAGACCACCAGCAACAGTGTCACGGAAATCGCGAGCAAGCCGATCAGGCCGGCGGACAAGGCCAGGAAACCGCGAACGCGATCCCAGCGTCCGGCCCCCATGTTCCGGCCGAACAACACATGCAGCGAGTCCACCACCCCGTAGTAGATCATCAGGCTGATGAAGATGAACGCGTTCACGATACCCCACGCGGCGACCCCATCCGTGCCGTGGCTTTGCAGGAGCAGCCGGTTCATCGTGAAAATCACGGCGCCGACGGAAAACTCGTTCACAAATTCCGAAGCGCCGTTGCCTGCCGACCGAAACAACCGCGACCATCCCGCGAGCGGGAACCGAAAAAACAAGTGCCGCTCCTTTCCACGGAAATACGACGACAGCACCAAGAGCTGCACGAGCTGCGCCACGAGCGTGCCCAGCGCCGATCCCTGGAGGCCCAGACGCAGGTGCGCGACGAAAAGATAGTCCGCCGCGATGTTCACGGCCGCTCCGGTCAGCAGCGCCTTCGTTCCCAGTCCCGGCCGGTCGTCGGCGCGGATGAAATAATAAAGAACCAACGAAGCCAGCTGGACGATCATCGCCACCGACATGACGGGGAAATACTCGCCCATCAGCGCGGGGAGAGTGCCTTCCGCCCCGAGCAGCCGGAACAAGGGTGCGGAGAAAACATTTCCTAACAAGGCCGCCGTTCCACTGATCAGCACCACGGCGACAAGCGTCATGCTGAAGATCGACGACGCCCCTTCGCGGTCTTCCGCGCCGAGGCAGTTCGAGACCCGCACCGCCCCGCCGACCGCGAACATCAGCACGATCCCGAACAACAGCGAGATCCAGGGAATCAACAGGCTCACCGCGGCTAGCGCCTCCGGCCCCACGAAGCGGCCGACGATCACGCTGTCCACGAAACTCGTCGTCGAAATCGCCGTCAGACTGAGGGCGGACGGGATGACGAAGCGCAGGAAGGTGCGCACGAGCGGGCCGTGGGTGACGGCGGATGGAATTCCACGATGAGGCATGGCAAATGGTTGGAGGCGGAGAGGCTGCGGCACCCGGGCTCGACCGACTGCCGCAGGGAATTGCTTCTGAAAAAGCGGGTCGCTTCAGAATTCGACCTGGACCGAGAAGTTCGCGTTGATCGGCGCGCCATAGGCCAGATAGCCGGCGTCGCCGGGGTAGAACTCGCCAGATTCGTAGTAGCGGTTGTCCAAGGCGTTCTCGACGTTCAGGCGCAGCGTCCAATCCGCGTCCGCGGCGTGGAAGCGGTAGCGCGCGCCGAGATCGACGACCGAATAGCCGTCGATGGCGAATTGCTCGGTCTGGTCGAGATATTGCTTGTCGACGAAGCGCACATTCGCCGTCAGCGCGAGCCCGGGCACCATCGGGATGTCCAGGACCGACCACAGGTTCACCTGATATTCGGGCACATACTGCGGGGTCAGGCCGCTGCCGAGTTGCTCCGCATCAAGCAGCATGGTGGCGATGCCCGCTTGCCATTGCTGGGTGAGCTTTCCGCGCAAGGCCAGCTCGACGCCGCGATGCCGCTGGGTGCCGCTGAATCCATCGACGTTGGTCACCGGGTCGAGCAAAGCCATGTCCTGCTCGATCTGGAACACAGCGAGTTCGCCGGAAACGCGGCCGTCGAACCACTCGGTCTTCACACCAAGTTCGATCTGCTCGGACTCCTGCACGCCAAGCGGCTCGAACCGGTTCGCCGCCGTGCGACGGGCGAAGCCGCCGTCCTGAAGGCCCTTGGTGTAGGTCAGGTAACTATGCACGCCCTTTACCGGCGAATACATCAGGGCCGCCGTGGGCGACCAATCGCTGACGGTGTCGTTTGACGCGGGATCGGCCGGGAAAGTGTTTTCGTACCTGCCATAGCGGCCGCCGAGTAGAACCGACCAAGACTCGCTGAATTTGACCGTGTCGGTGGCGAAGAAACCGGTTTCTTCGTATCCGGAATCGATCACGCGCCAGGGCCCGGGAGCGGGAATCGGCAGCGGGTTCAACTCGAAGGCATTGTTTGGCCCCACGTCAGGGAAGCTCCGTTCGCCGTAGCTGTCATAGGTGCGGTACTGGGAGCCCACGACCACGTCGTGCTTCAGGCCACCGGTATCGAAGCTACCCTCGAGATGGAGATGCCCGCCCCACGAGTCCCACTCGAAGGGGCCGTTGGTGAGCAAGGCGCCTTCGGTGAAATCGCCGTTGTCCTGAACGTCGTAGGGATAAGTCAGCCGCGACTCGCGGTCCGCGGTCTGATAATTGAAGGACGTGCGCAGTTTCCAGTTCTCGTTGATCTCGAGGTCCGCACCGACCGCCGCATCGAAAGTCTCCTGCTTGTTGTAAGCCCAGTCCTGCATGATGTTCGTCTTCACGCCGGTGTCCAGAATCCGGCCGTTGGCGGAAATCATGGGACCGTAGTAGCCGTTGCGGCGGAGGTTTTGACCGCCGATCGAGGACCACACGGTCAGCGCTTTCGTTGGTTTCCACTCGGTGAAAAGCGAGCCTATCAGGCGGTTGCCGCCGGCGTTGTCGTAAAAGCTGTCGAACTCATCGCCAGCGAGGACCATACGGTAGCCGAAGTCGCCGCTTCCCGCAGCCACGGTGTCGCTGACATCAAGCTGCGAATAAAGGCTTCCGAAGGTGTTCACGTCGAACTGCAACGCGGTCGAGAAATCCTCGGCCGGGCGTTTGCGCACGAGATTGATCGCGCCGCCGGGCGGCATGAAGCCGTAGCGCAACGCGGCCGGTCCCTTGAGCAATTCCACCCGCGACTTGTCATCTAGATACGGGGCCGTCGCGTTGATCACCGGTAGGCCGTCGACCCGGTAGCCGTTGAAATTGTCCACCCGGAAGCCGCGCAGGGCGAAGTTCTGGGTGCCATAAAAGCCGCCGGGCATCTGAGCCGCCACGCTGGGATCGTTCTCCAGCACGTCTTTGAGCGAGAAAGCCCGTTGGTCCTCTATCAATTCCTCGGTGTAAACGCCGACGCTGAAAGGAGTCTCGATCAACGGCGTGTCGGCGAACAAGGCGGCCGACGACGACTGCGCACGATGCCGAACGGGAGACTCCGCGGTTACGACCATGGTGGGCAATGTGGTATCGGAAGAAGGCGGTGTCTGGGCCAACAGACTGGTGGTCGCCAGGCCATAGCCTGAAATGACGGCGGCCGGGAGATGGCGTGCTTTGCGTTTCATGGTGTTAGGGGAGCTTTCAAGTCCGGTTGGGCTTGGCGCTGCTTGCCGAGAAAACGACGCCAGCTCAGGGCAAAGCCGGTCCACACGAGGACCAGCGAGGCGGCCGTCGCGAGGGTGGCGACGATCTTGCCGGGCAACCCGAAGGCACCACCGGTGTGGAGGAAACGGATCCACACGCGGGCTTGCAGGCCGGGGCTGCGGTCCTCGAAGCGGATGGCTTGCAAGATCTCGCCGGTGAAAGGATCGCTCTTCACTGGGATGTAGCCTCGGCTAGGCATCGCATCCGGCAGGGTAACGCCGAAGTCCAGAGGCACAGGCGATGCGTTCCCGGTGGCGGGAAATTCCAGCGTGATGGATTCCCATTCCGGGAAAGCCGCCGCCACGCGTTCGAAAGCGGTTTCCAGCGGCAAACGTATCGTGCCCTCGGCCACCGCGGGCACGACGGGCGGTGGCACGGCCATCATGCCGTAGTTCCGTGATTTCGGAGCTTCTTCGCCGGCCATGGCGAACACCAGTTGGTGGCCCCACTCGAAGGAAATGACCACGCCCGTGGCGGCGAGCACCAACAGCACGGGCAACGACCAGAAACCGAAGACGTTATGCCAGTTGAAATCCCGAGCCTTACCCTTCCATCCGGTTTTCAGCAGGAGCAATGGTCGCAACGCCCGGCGGCTCCACCTACGCGGGAACCACAAGTAAAGGCCTGTAACGCACAACCCCACCAGCGCCAGGTTGCAGATGCCGGTGACGAGGCGTCCCTTCGAGTTCAGTCCATCCTTGGCGCCGAGCCAACGATGCCATTCCTCCAGCTTGTGGATCACCTCGTGGGCTCCGTGCGAACGGGTCTCCTCCATTTCACCGGTGAGGGGATTCACATAGAGCAAACCTCCATTACCGGAGCCAATCACCCACGCCCGTTGAGGATCTCGGAAAACCGTCACCGATGTAGCATGAAACCCCAGGTGCTCCGTCTCAGCCCGCCGTTTTAGCTCCGCCACCGGCAGCTTCGCCGCGCCCGGTGTCGCCCCGGGTTTCAAATGACTCACTTTCCGATCCTGCCAACGCAGGATCTCCTCCTCAAAGGCGATCGCGATGCCGGTGACCGACATGATCGCAATCACCCCGCCAGCGGTCAGGCCGACAAACAGATGAATCCAAAAAATGATTTTACGGAGGCGCATGGAAACCAACCAGATTGCCAGTAGCGATTGGGACTGGCGCCGCAGACCCTGCCGCTTCCTTCGAAAGATCGCTAACGGCTGGTTGCGCGAGATGAGCGGTGGATTGCGCCCGCGATTTTTTGCGTCCTCTTGTTCCTTCTTTTGGCTAACCGTTCTTCGCGATGATTCGAACGCGTTTCGCCCCAAGCCCCACTGGCAGGTTGCACCTCGGCCACGTTTTCGCGGGCAAAGTCGCACGCGACCTTGCTCGCGAAAAGGGCGGCGAGTTTTTGCTGCGCTTCGAAGACATTGATGTCACCCGCGTCCGGCCGGAGTTTTACGACGGCATCGAGCAAGACCTGCGTTGGCTTGGCCTCGATTGGGACGGACCTGCGCTCAGGCAAACCGATCGACTCGCCGCATATGACGCCGCCTTGCAAACGTTGCGAGAGCTTGGCGCGGTGTATCCGTGCTTTTGCACGCGACGCGAGATCGAAGAGGAACTCGCCAACATCACCCACGCCCCGCATGGCCCCGAAGGCCCGCATTATCCAGGCACTTGCAAGCGACTCTCCCCTGCCGAACGGGACGCGAAGCTCGCCTCGGGAATACCCTTTAGCTGGCGATTCGATTCAGAGAAGGCGGGCGAATTGGTGGGTGCACTCACTTTCACCGATCTGCGCTACGGTCAAATCGCGGTGGATACTGGCGTGCTAGGCGACGTCATCCTCGCCCGCAAGGACATCGGCACGAGCTATCATCTGGCGGTGGTGACGGACGACGCATTCCAGCAGATCACCCACGTCACCCGCGGCGAAGATTTGCTCGCATCGACGCATATTCACCGGGCGTTGCAAACGCTGCTCGGTTTTCCCGAACCGTTCTATTGGCACCACGAGCTAATCCTCGATGAAACCGGCAAACGTTTGGCGAAACGTCACGACTCGCTTTCAATCAAAGCTCTGAGAGAATCCGGGAAATCGCCGGCCGAGGTTCTCGCGCTTCTTCCGGACGGCCGTTAACCGATCCCTTACCGTCATGCTCAATTTCGATCCTTACAACATTCTCGCCGGCCTCATCTTCGGCACGATCGGTTGGGGCGCATGGCGTTACGGCCGGGCATTGGATCGCTGGAAACCGGTCGCCATCGGCCTCGCGCTGATGATTTACCCGTATTTCATCTCCATTCCGTGGCTGCTGTGGAGCGTGGGCGTGGGACTGCTGATCCTCCTCTGGTTCCAGCACGATGAATGATCTGGCATGCGACAGGCTTTGCCCCACTCCAGATCGTCCTCCTCAATATAAACTCGTCGGATCGCCTCGGTATTCCTGTTGGGACGGTCTCGCTCGTTTTGCCGCTTCCCGATCCCACTTCGGTTTTTGGTTCGCGGCCCAAAAAATCACCAACGGTCCAAGTAGAAATAAGAGACCTGAAATCCCCCATACCGCAGAGAGACCAAAACGAGCTGCCAAGTGGCAGCACCCCCAAATCCATAACAACGCCCCGAGGTTCGAAACTCCCAAAAGAACTGACGCGACCATTCCTTGGGTCGAGGGGGCTTCCATGGCGATCGGTACACCAAAACGAATTACAAAGGCGAGAATCATCAAGATAGCCGCCATCGCACCGTGCCACGTTTTTTTAGAAGACGAAAAATGGCCGCTTCGTGGAGGAGTGTAGGGATTCACGGGAGATTGGATTTAGAGAAAACGTAATTTGCCTTCCTTGAAGGGGAAGCAGCGACCATGGCTAGCGCCCGGGCAATACAATAACAAGTCTGCCATTTGTTCTTCCGTCTTGCGTCTTCGAGTCTTCCGTCTCTTTCCTTCCCCCATGTCCAACGACATCCGCATCACCCTTCACACCACCGCTGGCGACATCGACGCCACGATGTTCGCCTCGAAGACCCCGGTCACCTGCGCGAACTTCCTCAACTTGGCCAAGCGTGGCTATTACAACGGCGTCGCGTTCCACCGCGTGATCGACGGCTTCATGATTCAGGGCGGCGACCCGACCGAATCCGGTCGCGGCGGCCCGGGCTACAAGTTCGCCGACGAATTCGACTCCTCGCTGCGCCACGACAAGCCGGGCATTTTCTCCATGGCCAACGCTGGCCCCGGCACCAACGGCTCGCAATTCTTCATCACCCACGTGCCGACCGGTTTCCTCGACAACCGCCACTCGGTCTTCGGCGAAGTCACCAACGGCATGGAAGTCGTGAAAGCCATCACTGGCAAAACCAACACCGGCGAGCGCGGTTGCAAATTCAACGGCGTGGGCGACAAAATCACGTCGGTCACCTTCCACGACGACGCTTCCGCGCTCTTCGAAGAGCAAAAGGACAACGTCGAGCACTGGAATTCGGTCCTTGATCGCGCGAAATAATCCGTCTTTTCCGAGCGGCCCGCTTTCCCACCGGAAGCGGGCCGTTTTTGTTTCTATGGAAACTGGAGCGAATCGGTTGAAATGATCGGGCCTTTTCCCGCGCATAAGGAAACGATGTCCATTTTCCGTCCAGTCATACTCGCCGTCGCCGTTTTCGCGAGCGGGGCGTTTCGGATTTTCACCGCTGAGCCGGTGCGCGTGGAGGTTTCCAGTTTGGAAGAATTGGAACGCGTCGCCTCCGCCAACGACCAAGTGGTGCACATGAAGCCGGGGGTTTATCGCTTCGGCGACTTCCTCACCCCCGAGCGCATCGAGAAGATCGGCAAAAGCATCGACCGCAGCACCAGCAAGCGCCCGCCCGTCCCCATGCTGCACCTGAAAGGCGACGGCAACCGTCTGGATCTCGCCGGCGTCGTGTTCGAGATCGACACCTCTTTGTATCCGAAAATGCCCTCCGGCTATCTGCGAGCGATCCTCCTCACGGGCAGCCGCAACGCGGTTAACGGCCTCACGATCCGCAACGCGGGCGAAGACCGCGGTAGCAATGGCAACCTGCTCTCGGTGCTGGGCGAAGACAACGTGATGGAAAACGTCACTCTTCACGTCTTCGGATCGTATCCCCACGGCTACGGCGATCTGCTGGGCAAAGGCGGACCGAATCTCGTGAATCCCCTGCTCAAGCAAAGCGGCTTCATGATCGGCGGCAAACGCAACGTCGTCCGCCGCTGCAAAGTCTTCAGCCGCGCCTTCGGCCACTGCTTTTATATTCAGAACGCCGAGGGCGCGATCGTGGAAGATTGCTATGCGGAAGGCCAGGTCCGCCCTACCAGCGAGATGCTGCGGGACACTTCCGGCCCCGCGTTCGATCTCGGCTTCAAGTCGGTTTACATGAATCGCGACGGTCGTTCGGAAATCACCCCCGGCTACATGAAGAGTCTCAGCGAAGACGGCTTTCGCACGTATGGCGGGGTGAGCCGCACTATCATCCGCAATTGCACCGCCGTGAACACGCGCGCCGGTTTCGAAATCGCCGGCAACGATACCGACGCGGATAAAACCGTGGTCGAAGGCTGCCTCGCGAAAGGCTGCGAGCGCGGTTACCTGATCGGCTCGAACACGATCGTCCGTCGCAGCCGCGGCGATGTTCTCTACGGGCCGTTGCTTTACCTGCGCGGCGGCCGCGATTCCGATGTCGAACTCGAAGTCTCGGACGAAACTTCCAATTTCACGGTGCACGCGCTCGCCACGATCGCCGGAGCCAATCACCGGGTGAAGTTTTTCGCCCATTCGCCTGACACGAAACTCCCTGCGATCCCAATCCTCCTCGGCTACGCCATGCCGCAGCACGCGGAGATGTCGTCGCCAATCAACCCCGCGCCGACGGAAAACATCCACCTCGTCAACGAACTAGAGCGCATCCCCGTGATCCAGCAAACCGAAGCCGTGCGGTGCGAGATTTCCTCTAAAATCCTGAAAACCTCGGAAAAGGCCTCCGAGAAAATTTGGTGATCCGGCGCTGCCGAGATTTTCACTCCGTGCGCTTGTCTTCGCGTGCCCGGGGCTTCAGGTTGCACCCGATTTTCACCATGAAATTCCTGCCCTTTTCGCTCGCGATCGTCTTCGCCGCCAAACTTTCCGCCGGAGAAATCCCCGCGGTCTTCAACGGTCTTTTCCAAAAGGACGTTCCCGTGAAGGGGCAGATCGGCGTGGTGCTTCCGCCTCAGGAAATCGAGAAATACATGGCAAAGGTCGAACAAGCCGCGAAAAAGAACCCCGAGTGGTTCCGCGAGCAGGCCAAGAGCGCCAAGCCGGGCTCGCCGCTGCCGTACGACGAAAAACTCGGCCTGACTAAGGAGGAATACGACGCCTACCTGCAGCTTTGGGCAAAGCGCGAATTCAAGCCGATGCAGGAAACCGTGCTCCTGCTGCGCGAAACTTCCGACGGCAACTGGACGCTTTCCGGCACGGGCAACGCCGCGGCGATTTCCACCCTGCGCTATCAACCGAAGAGCGACACCTTCCGCTCCCCCAACGGCGAGTTGAAGCGAATCGAAGACATTAAGGCCGATAGCACCAGCATCCTCGGTGCCTGGACCGGCAAGGAATGGCGCTTCGAAGAAGAATCCAGCCTGGGCAAGACCAAGGAGAACATCGCCGTCGGCCAATACGCCGACAAAAAATACGGCCTGGTCGTTTACCGCGCGCAGGAAATTTCCAGCGAAGGCACCCGCCTGATGGACAAGAGCTTGGCAATCCGTTTCCCGCTCAGCAAAGCGGCGGCGGCAAAGCCGACCGAAGCGGCAAAGCCGGAAGCGCCCGCCGCTCCAGCGAAACCCGCCGCCAAACCGGCAGCGAAGGCGACTGAAAAGAAAAAGAAATCCTAAGTGCGGATCATCGCGGGAAAAGCAGGCCGTTTGGCCATCAAGGTGCCGAAATCCGTCGCTCGTCCGACGACCGATCTCGTCCGGCAGGCATTGTTTTCGATCCTCGGCGGCATCGTCGAGAACGCCCGTGTGCTCGATTTGTTCGCTGGCTCCGGCGCGCTCGGCCTGGAAGCCCTGAGCCGCGGCGCGGATTCCTGCGTGTTCGTCGATGAACATCGCCAGGCGACCGGCGTGATCGGCGAAAACCTCGCAAAGTCCAAGCTTCAGGGCGGGCGCGTGGTGCAATCCGAAGCAATTTCTTTCCTGCGGCGCGATATCGGCGTTTACGATCTGATCTTCGCCGACCCGCCGTATGTCAAAAATCACGGCGACCGAGACCACGTAAAGGAGCTGTTGGAAAGCGGTGTGCTCGCTCCTCGGCTCGCGCCGGACGGCTGGTTCATCGCCGAAATTTCAGCCAGCCAGCGTTCGCCGGAAGCCGTGGGCTGGACGCTTTCTGACCGTCGGGAATACGGCGGCTGCGCCATCCTGCTTTACGCTCCCGCAAGCGCCGCCTAGCGTTTCGCGCGATGCGAAGCTTACTGGGAATGGCGCTCTACCGGCTCTTGTTGCCGCTGCTGTTCGTTGTCGCCCTTCCCGCTTGGCTGCTCAAAATGTCCCGTCGGGGCGGGTTTGGCAGCGGACTGCGCGAGCGCCTTTCCTTTTACCGCGAGCCTCCCGACTTCGAACCGAACGGCGCGGTGCATCTCCATGCTGTGAGTGTGGGCGAAACGTTGATCGCTCTCAAACTTCTCCGCGAATGGCGAACGGTCGATCCGGGACAAAAGTTCGTGCTCGCGACCGGCACCTCCACCGGTCACGCGGTCGCCTGCGAGAATGCTCTGGAAAACGTGCGCGTTACCTATGCACCACTCGATTTCGCCTGGATGGTGCGGCGCTATTTGAACCGCTTCGAGCCATCGCAAATCGTTCTGTTGGAAGGCGAAGCCTGGCCGAATCTTTTGCGGCTTTGCCGTGGGCACGATATTCCCGTGAGCCTAGTGAACGCCCGCTTCTCGCCTCGTTCGCGGCGTCGCTTTGGAAAATTCGCCGAATGGGTTCGACCAATTTTTTCGCAACTCGGCCAAGTCGCCGTGCAGGAACCCGAAGACATCGAAACGTGGATTTCGCTGGGTGTACCGCGCGAACGAATCCACGCGACTGGCAGCCTGAAATTCGATCCCGGCAGTGGAACTTTGCCCGAGCACCGCGAGGCATTCGCGACGATGCTCGCAGCCTTTGGAACGAATCTCCCGGTGATTCTCGCCGCCAGCACACACGCTAGGGAAGAAGCATTCATCGCGCAAGCCGCGAAGCAAACCGGCGCGCTGTTCGCCGTCGCCCCCCGCCATGCCGAGCGCCGCGCGGAAGTGAAAGCCGCCTTGGAAGCGCTCGGATGGGAAGTCGTTTTGCGGTCAAATTTTTCCCCACCCCAAAATCCGTCGAATGCCTGCCTGGTGATCGATTCGACCGGCGAACTCAGGGATTGGACGGCGCATGCCAATGTGGTCGTGATCGGCAAAAGTTTCCTCGGTGAAGGTGGGCAAAACCCCTGCGAAGCCGTGCTCGCGGGCAAACCGGTGATCTTCGGGCCTCATATGGAAAATTTCGAGCCGCTAGCTTCTCGTCTCGCCGCGACCGGAGGCTGCGTGGTCGCCGGTGATGCCGAAGAATTGACGACCGCTTTGAACGTCGCTCTCACTCGCACTTCGGAAGTCGAACGCGGCATCAAAGCCGCGGCCGATGTCCTCGCGCGCCACCACGGCGCGACCGCTCGAACCTTGGCGTTGCTTCGGGACAAACCGGGCCATTGACTCCCCTTTTCCGCATGTCCGCCGAACTCCTATCCATCGCTCTTTTCCGCGAAACACGCGGCGTGGGGTTCTTCCGGGTGCTGGCTGGAAAGCACGCCGCCTTCTACGTGGATGCGCTCGAGGCGTTGGAAAGCGAGTCCGCCGACCGGCCGGATGGAATCGCACGGGAAGAGGCGATCGCGATCATCGAAGAGGCATTGGAACGTCATCCGGGTTTCGAGTTCGAAGAAGAAGACGCCGAAGCCGTCCCTGCCGATTTCCGCGAACGCGCCCGGTTGTTGCTCGATTATCTGGTGCGCCAGCACTGGCTGGAGGAACCGCCCCGGCGGGATTGGCGACGGAAGATTCATTTCGATGCCCATGGCGCTACTTTACTCGCCGCGCTGCGCAAGATCGCCTGGCCCGACGAGGCGGTTTTCACCGACAAACTCACCGGCGTGTGCGCGATGCTCGCCGACGAAGCCGAGTTGGCCGAACGCCCGTGGCAGACGGTGGAAAACTGCCTGTCGAACGTCCGCGAGGGCTTGATCGAACTGCGCTCGATGCAGAAATCGGTGCAGCGCTTCACCCGCCGTCAGTTGGAAGAGGAAACGTTGCAAGGCAATCTGGCGGTGGTCTTCGACGACTACTCGGAGCAGATGTCGCGTTCGTGCTACGCGGCACTCGTTCGCGCCCGGCTGCCGATGCGTTTGCCCGATGCCGTCCGACGCATCGTCGAGCGCCTGGCTGACGATCCGGCGACGCTGGCCGACATGCAGACCGAAGTGCTACGCCGTCATCCGGAACTTTCCGCGGAAAGTGCGCGTGCCCGGGTCGCGGCGGCATTGGAGGAACTCATCGAACTGCTCGAACGCGTGCTGCCAATGGCTGATGAAATCGATCGCCGTACCGCCGATTTCACCCGCCGCTCGCTCGCCCGCTTCCGTTATTTGCAAGACGTCACCGGTGAACGTCGTACCGAACTGAAGGCCTTCTTTGAAACCGCCAATCGTTTGCTCGCAGGCCGTCGCCTGCAACGTTCGAACGCGACGCTGCCGGAATTGCCCGATTTGCTTTTGCCTGCGGTGAAATTGCCCGCCGGTCTCGATTCGCTTTACTCGCCGCCGAACCGTCGGCCGCCTTTGGAGCAGGACACGTTCGACGATGCCGTGTCCGAATCCGATCGTGAATCCGGCCTCCACGACATGCAGCGGACGATCCGCGAATCGCTCACGGTCGCCCGCGCCAACCGTTTCATTCAATCGCTTCCCGGCGGAAAGGGCGAACGGATCGAAAGCGATCGTCTTGACCTAAATGGCGATCATTCCTCCGCCGATCTGATCGCCCTGCTGCTCCACGCCGAAGCCCCCGATGCCCGGTATCGCCTCGATGTCCGACGCGTCGCCGACGAATCCACCTCGCCCTCACTCGACACACTTCGCGACATCCGCGTCGAGCGATTCGCCATCATCAAAAAATGAGCCTCGAAGAAACCAGCGCCTTCGTCAGCGAACCGGCCACCTCACTGCTCGCGCTTTCCGAAACCGATCGCGACCGCCTGTCCGAAGCGCTTCAGGAACTCCTTTCCAGCGGCTCGATCAACGGCCTCGAACCGTCATCGACCGCCCTCTACCACTGGGCGCGGCAGCACGACGATTGGTTGCGGGAAATTGCCGCCCTCAATGGTCTCGAGGTCGCGATCCATCACGAAGAACGCTTAATCCAAGCCATTCCGAAGGTCGGGGCGCTGCGGCTGCGGCTCACACAGGACGCCACGCTCGTTTGGTTGGCGTTGTGGTATGCGGGTGACGTTCGCTGGCGCGACGAAGGGGCCGACCAAGCGTTTCTCTCCGTCGCCGAACTGGGCGATTTGCTGCGCGACCAATTGCTGCCGGATGTCGCGGCCCAGATTCCCAAAGGCCGCCTGCAGGAAATTCTCCGCCAAGCCGCACGACTGAACCTGATCCGGCTCAGCCACGCGGAATCGTTCGAGGAAACGGGCATCGAAGTGTTGCCCGCAATTCGTCGCGTGCTGCCTTTTCGCGAGTTGGCCGCGTGGCAGGAAACCGCCGCCCGTTTCCGCCCGGAGTCGCCGGAAGACGAAGCGGAGTTTCCTGACGAGAACGAGGAGGCGGGCTAAGCTGCCTCACTCAAGCCGAGCGAGATCCACTTTGCGGAATTCCACTTCGGTGCCTTCCGCCTGCAACGCGATCTTGCCGGATTTCGCGGTGGAGCCGGTGCCTTCGTTCACCAAATCGCCATTCACCCACACCTTGATCGTGTCGCCGCGGCACTCGATCGTCATGGTGTTCCACTCGCCCAACGGCTTTTCGGAGTTGTCGGTCAGGTTCTTGATGTTGCGCGCGTCCTTCGGTCCGCCGCCGAAAACCTGGCCATCCTTGCGCGGACGACGTTGCTCCATGTCCGGCACCACGAGGTTTTCCTGAATGCACCAGAAGTCGCCCGCATTGCCCGATTGCATCTGCACTTCGATCGATTGCGGGAACATCCCGTAGAGCGCGCGTGGCTTGGAAGCGTGGACGAGGACGCCGCAGTTACCCGCCTTGTTGGGAAAGCGATATTCGACGGTCAGTTTGTAATTCGAAAACGACGCATCGGTGACCAGATGGCCTTCGGGTTTTCCTAGGCTCACCAACAAGCCGTCGCGCACGACGAAGCTCGGCTGAAGGGCCGGGTTCTTATCGGCCGCGGGCACATCGGCGGTCCAACCCGACAAATCTTTGCCATTGAACAGCGGTTCGGCATGAAGGAGCGGTGCAAGGGCTAGGGAAGCGAGCAGCAAGGTTTTCATCGTGGGCGATTACGCAAGGACACGGCCGTTCTTGCGAACTGATTTTTTTGAGGTAGCCGCATTGGTGACAATGCGGGCGGTGTGGACGTGCGAAGTCAAAAAAATCTCGTATCCCTTGGGCGATCGGGTTTTGAGGTGATCCGGAATCCTCCCAACCCGCGTTGTCACCAACGCGGCTTGTTCGCAACAAGGCGCAAGCGACCTAGGCGAGGCCGCGCCACCTGCGCCCATGGCTTGCCCGTGCCGGGTTCCCCTGCCAGTTTGGGCGGACTGATGAGCCGAGCCATCCGCCTCACGAAACTCCACGCGCTGAACTGGTACGGATACCGCGATTCCCTGCCGGTGAACGGCAACCTCGTGCTCGCCGGCGTGACCGGCTCTGGCAAGTCGATCCTGATGGACCTGCTCATGCTCGTTTTGGTCGGCCCGGAACGTGCGCATCACCACTTCAACCGCTCCGCCACCGGCAGCAAGAGCGACCGGACGATCAAGAGCTATTGCCTGCTCGATACGAAACGCGAGGAAAACGGTCAGCCGCAGTATTTCCACGACAAGGGCATCACGACCTACGTCGCCGCCGAGTTCACCTGGCCGGACGGCAAAACGGTGGAAACCTGGGGACTGCGCTTCGAGTTCCGCTCGGCCGCCGAGAGCGATGGCGTGACGACTCCCTTCTTCTGCCCTGCCGCGCTGGAGAAGACCGATTTCCTCACCGAAATGGAAGACGGCAAACCGCGAACCAGCGCGTTGCCCGCGTTCAAGCGAATGATCGACGCGAAGGGCGGCCGGCTCTTTTCCTCCACGCGCGAATATCTGCGCGACATGGCGAATCCGTCGCACCTCAATTTCAACAAGGACGTTCTCCAGCGGCTGCTTCCCAGCGCGATGTCCTTCACCAACCTCAAAAGTTTCGACGACTTCTGCCGCCAGTTCGTCCTGCCCGCCGAAGCGGTGCCAGTGGAAGATGTCGTGTCGTCGTTCCGCGATTTCCAGTCGTATGAGCGCGAACTCACCAGCTTGCGGGCGCAGCTCGATCGGCTGACCCGCATTCGCGATTTGGCAGGGGCGTTGCGCGACGCCGAGCGCGATCATGCGGTGGCGACTTACCTAGGCGCCGAATTCGCCCACGTGCACGCCATCGAAGAGGTCGAGCAAACGGGCGAACGGTTGGAAAAACTCAAGACCGACAACCAGGCCGACGAAGCTCGTTTGTCCGAATTGGCTGATCTTTCCGAAAGCGGGAAACTCAAGCGCGAGACCTTGGTCGCCCTACTCAACGAGTCATCCGAAGGCCGGCTTTACAAGAAACTCGCCGACGACATCGCCAAGCTGGAAAGCGAAATCGAACAGCTTCGCGACCGTGCCCATCGCCTCGAAACCGGATTGGGCAAACGCCTCAAGGCCGCCCGGGGCTGGATGGAACAGGTCGGCAAAGCGCCGCTACACCCGACGGTCGACACGACCCGGCTGCAACACGCCATCACGTTTCTCGAAAGTTGCGAGCGCGAGCAAACCGCCTCGTCGCTTTCCCTCCTCGCCGAGGCCGCGAACGAGACGGTGAAGACGATCCGCGGGCGATTTGATGCCGATCGCGAGGAGCTGCGGAGGCTGCGCTCGGAAAAGTCCGACCACCAGGCGCAGATCGATCTCCTTCAACGCGGCGTTTCGCCCGGCCCGCAACCGCTGTTGGCCGCGTTGAAATCGCAACTGCCGCTGCTGCCCGGACAAACGCCGCCGCGTGCCCTGCGCGAGATTTGTGAAGTGACCGATGAAACGTGGCGCGCCGCCGTCGAAGTCGTCTTCGAGGAAAAGTTCGCAGTGCTGGCGAGTTCGGAGCACTACGACGAGGCCGCTGCGATCCTGAAGAAGCTGCCGCTTTCCGAAATCAACGCCGCCGGCCCGCAGCGATTGATCGACCTTTCCGCGATGATGTCGAAGAAGCCGTTGGCGAAAAAAGGCTCGCTCGCCGAGCTGCTGGCTACCGCGGACGACGACGCTCGCGCGTGCATTGATTCGTTGTTCGGCGAACTGATGCGGGTGGAGAATCCCGCGCATTTCGATCGTCATACCTCCGCCATCGCACCCGATGGTCTTCACAAGCGATCCGGCGTCTTGATACGACCTATTCCGTACAACGGCACACCGTTCATCGGCAAAGAGGGCCTGAAACGCCAGCTCGAGATCAAGCGCCATCGCTTGGACGAAATCGAAGCGACTCTCCGTCGACTGGAACCCATCGAACAGGAAGTCGAGCGTCTGATCCGCGAACGCGCCTCGGCAATTCCCGAGCACGAAGATGTCATCCGCGAGCTGATCCGCATTGAGGATCTACCGAAGAAGCAGGAGGAACACGACGAGCTGATGAGCCAGCTCCAGGCGATTGCCACCGATGAGTTCGACCGCCTCAACGACGAGATCGATTTACTCAAGGAACAACTCATCGCCCACGAGAGCGAGCGAACTTCCATCCTGAGAAAAGGCCGCATCCGCGAGATCCAGGACACCGAGAAGCTTTTGGTCCAACTTCAGGAAACGCTCAACCGTCGGGAGGACGAGTTCTCTAAGGTCAAATTGCGCGTCGACATTCACCGGCACCACGAGCGCTACGTTTCCTGGAAGGAAGAAGCGTCCACCTACACCCCCGCTCCGGACGTCCTCACCAACGAATTTCGCAAGGCAGCAGCGGCCGCCGAACTCACCGCCGAAAAGGCAAAGGGTGAACTCAAGGTCGCGATGCTGGATTTCAAAAAGACCTTCGCGCCGAAGTTCGACGATCTGCCCGACGACGGCGGCGATACCGTGCCTTACGAAACGCGATTGACTCAAATCGAGCACGCCAACATTCCCGAGTACGAGAAGAAGGCTGCGACCGAACGGAAGCGCTGGGAAGGTTTGTTCCGCACGCAGGTGCTTAGCCGCATGCAGCAAGCGATCAAGAACGTTGAAAACATCATCTCGCTGCTCAACCAGCAACTCAAGCGACCGATCGGTCATGATCGTTACAAGATCGAGCGACGACCGAACCCGGATTATAAGATCTATCGTGATCTGATCGACCTCAACGCGGTTCATCACGAAGACGAGCTGTTCTTCTCCAGCATGGGCGGCGAACTGCAGGACGCGCTGCAAAGTTTCCTCCAGCTCCTCGTTCAAAACGCGAACAGCCCCGAGGCGTCGCGCTTGCTCGATTACCGCCAATACTTCGACTACGACCTGACCGTTAGCGACATCCGCGATCCCGACGGCAAGCCGATCAGCGTCGACAAACAAAGCGGCAAGATGAGCGGCGGCGAAAACCAGAGCCCGTATTTCGTCGCGATCCTCGCCAGCTACCTACACGCGTATAACCGCCACGAAAGCCGGCGCAAGGAACCGTCGCTCGCCTTGGTGCCAATCGATGAGGCGTTCTCGAAACTCTCGGGCGAACGCATCCAGAACTGCATCGAGGCCATGACGGAACTCGACCTGCAAGGGATGTTCTCCATGTCCAGCGGCAACATCCCCTACGCGTTCAGCCAGTGCGACGAACTCATCGTCATCTCGCGCAAGGAAGAACGCCGCGGCAGCCGCGTAGGCGTGCGCAACGTGCCGGTCGTGCTCTACCGCGACTCGGTCGAAGGGCGGAAATGGATCGCCGACAGCGAACAGGAGACCGTGATGGCATGAACGCGACACTCCAGGAATTGGCCGCGCTTTACCGTCGCTCGACTGCCGCGCGCACGGGTCCGGTGAAAGACTACACCTTCGATTGGGAAAAGTTCCTGCGTGTAACCAATCGACATGATGGCGATGCCCGCGAGTTGGCGGAGCAGGAATTGCTCGAAGCCGAGCGCGTTTCCGGCGGCGTCTTTCTCATCGACCGTCATCCCAGAACCGGCGAAAAGGAAGTGCTGCGACTGAAACGCGATGGTGGGGAAGCTTGGCTGTTCTGCGCGACCGGATGGACGTCGCCAACGGAGGAGAGGAAAGAACTCGCCGCATTTTTCCAAGAAGCGGCAGACTATTCGATCCCCGAGAAGTATTCCTCCACTTGGAAGGCGTGGTGCTCGACGTTTATGGAGCTCGCTCTTAACGGCGGCTCAATCGCTCCCTTCAATCGGGACGATCGAAATGGCAACGCAACCTTACTGCGAGCGTTAAGCGGCATTCTGAATTGGAAAGACGAATCGTTGATCCGTTACGCCAGCTCGGTGATCTGCCGCGATTCGAAGGCTCTGCAAACCCTGAGCCCGAGACTTCTCGCCGCGTTGCGCGCGATCACTCGCCAGGAAACGATTGCACTGGAAGACTTTGGCATCACCGAAACACCGCGCGCGGTTTTCATCCACGGCCCACTGGCACTGGAACTTGCCGGGGGGCGAATCGACTTCGGATTGCTCTCCGGTCCGGTGGCGATCTCCGCGACGGATTTGGAAGAGGCTCGTTCGGTCGAATCCCCTGCCCGGCTTTGCCTCACGGTCGAAAACGAAAGTGTGTTCCTCGAACTCGTCAAACGTGCACCGGACCTTCTCCTGATCCAGACGAGCTTCCCGGGCGCGGCGACGCGACTTCTATTCGAGCGACTGCCCGCCGATCTGCCATGCTATCATTTTGGCGATAGCGATCCTGCTGGTTTTGATATTCTGCGCGATCTTCGCGAGAAAACCGGAAGAGAGTTTACGCCCATTCTCATGCGCTTCCGGAATCATCCGAAAGCCCCGGAATTGACCGATACGGAAAAACGGGAGATCACTCGCCTACTGGCTTCGCCGATGCTGGCCGATGTTTACGGCGAACTTCACGCCATGTCGCAGGCCGGCACGAAGGGAAACTTCGAGCAGGAATCCGTACCGCTGGATGAAGTTTTAAAGGCGATCGGATAATCGCTTATCTACGTGGACCTTGAGGTGTCCAGCGGCGACCACCACCTCAATGCGTCGGTCTTCGACAACGTCAACTTATCCTCTATGACACGCCCTCGGATCGAAAGATCCATGCGACCAGCCAGCACAAGGGCCTCATTTATCGGGCGCCCTCATCAACATCGGACGCGTATTGGGGACGCAATTACGAGGCTTGGGGCGAAGATCCGTTCCTCACCGGTCGCATGGGGACGCCTATGTAAAGGGCTTGCAGGGCGACGATCCGCGGGCACTTGAAGGTCGCATCCACACTCACGGCGCGCAAGACCGCCCAACCCGGCGCTGATCCAAGCCATCGCTCAAGCGGAGTTCTGGCGCTCGCGGAACTCAACCTTCATCCTGAAAAGTCCCTTCAGGAAATCACGGAAGCCCGTGGCGTGAGGTTTTCTATGTGCGGCGACTTCTCAACGCCGCTTACCTCGCTCCGAAAATCAAGCGGCGATTTTTCAAGGCATCCAGCCTGCGCGTTTGCAGGTGCAAGATCTTCTCGCTGCGCATTCGCTTGATTGGCGACTGCAAATGCAGGACCTCGGATTCGAAGCCTCGGTCGCCGCCCCTAAGCGGTAACCGCTTCGAAAAACCCTCTCCGAATTCCCGGAATCGGGAAAGTGCACATCGACCTGAATCGGTTTGAGAGACGGTGATCGGGAAACGGAAATCACCGCGAGAAATGGAGGCTTAGAGAGCCGGAAACCCGCGGAACCAAGGGAAAACCACGCTCAAAAGTGAATCAACCGGTTCATCTCTCAAATAGTGGCGGAGCGGGAGGGATTCGAACCCTCGGTGGGATCACTCCCACGCTCCTTTAGCAAAGGAGTACTTTCGACCACTCAGCCACCGCTCCGTGTGCTTTTGGGCGAGGGGTTTGAACCACACGGCGACGAATCCGTCAACCTTCTCGCCCGAAAATCGTGAAGAAAACCGAAGGAACTCAGCCTTGCTCGTCACGAGCCGCGATAACCTTCGCGCGGCGAAGCGTTCGATTGCGGAGTTGATGACGGAACGGACGCTCCGGCAGCGACTTAGTCACGCGCAACGCATAGGCGTTGAGCTTGAGTGAGCGACGCTGCAACGTGCCGGCCTTTCTCGCTTTGCGCTTCTTCGGCTTGCGCTTGCGCTTCTTTTTCGCAGGTGCAGGAGTTTCGGTCGAAGCGGGTGCCGCAGGCGCGGGCGAACCTTGACGACGCTCCGGCATGATCATGCGATCATCGGCGAAAAGCAGCACGTGGCCTTGGGTGAGCAGCCAGAACAAATCGGCCAGCCATTCTTGCGACGGCTCTTCGGCACCTTCCGGCAACACCGCTTTCCATAGGTCGCCGAGCTTCGGCTCCTTGCGGCCTTGCAACCATTGGACGATGGCTGCCGGGCGTTCGGCCAAAATCGCGTCCGTGGTGAGCGGATGGGGACGCGCGGGGCCGGTGAAAAGTTTGCCCTCGCGTTTGAAAATCGGCAGGTGCTCGCCTTCCAACATGCGACAGATCGCCGGGATCAGGACGGCCGGATGTTTGCGGGCGTGGCTGCCAGCCACACGGAGCGACGCGAGCAGCGCGGGCGAAAGGTTCTTTGCCGGGATATTCGCGGAAATGTCGGCTTGGCGGGTTTCCGAGAAGGCGCTGTCGAAAAACTTCGTCGCGAACAAGCGCTCGGCTTCCGCCCGATCGTCGATCCAAGCGGCTTCCTCTTCGCCCTCCCCGGCTTTCGGTCGCCAGCGGACGCGATGTTTCATCGTTTCCAGCCAAGCGTTGACCGCTTCCTCGCCCCGTTCGCTGCGGACCTTTGAGGCATAAACCTCAAATGGCAGGTTGGCGAATCGCTCGCGGTGCAAGCGACGCAGCGTGCTTTGATAAGAATGGAAATTGGGCGGCCCAAGCCACTCGCCGCTCAAGCCACAGCGGGCGACGACTTGGAAATTGCCGGTCGGCGCCTCGACCTCGACGGTTTCTTCTTCGAAAACTTCACCGCGGGCATCCGAATTCCAGAAATGGAGGATCGCTTCATCCCGGGTGAGCCACAAAGAACCGTCGTGTTTGCCGAGAAACAAGGCCGGACGGGATTCCGCCACTTCGAACACCGCGCGGCAGCGTTCGCGTTGGGCAAGCAGAATCTGGGCGACATCGAAGAGCGAATAAACGCGAGCGACGTGGTGAATTTCTTTTCCGATGAGATGCACCGCCTGCGCATCCGGATGGAGCTGCACGCGGACGCCCGGGGCTGGGGCGATTTCCTCACGCTGCGGCGGACCGCTGCGACGATCCTGATATCCTCCGCGGCGGTCATCTCGCTTTTCAAAACGACGTCCTTCGCGAGGACCGAAATCGCCGCCTTTACCGCCACGAAATTCGCGTCCGCCGCGGTCTCCCCGGTCGCCGCGATGCGGACGATCGCCTGCCGGGAATTCGCGTGCCGGTTTCGTCGGCGCGTTGTCGCGAGCCCAGGCCGGACCCAAGTCGAGTCCGCTCAAAAGGTTGCGAAGGGGGTTGGTATCAGAATCGCTCACGGCGCGGGAGCCTACCGGAATTCGCCGCAATGACAATCCCCATGCCAAGGATCTTGGCAGGCGACTTCCTGGGCAAATCGGTTCTTCTTTCTCGCATTTCGCAATCCCCGGATTGCGCACTCGCCTTCGGTCGCCATGCTGAAACCATGAAATGGACATCTGCGTGGCTCGTTGTGGGTGCCGTCTTGGCTTTGCCCTCGTGCGGCTTGTTCCATCCAAAAAAATCGGAGCCCCCGAGGAAGACGGAGGAAAAGAGACCGAAGACTTCGCTGGTGGGGCGAATCGCTTCAGTTTCGAACGATAAAACCTTCGTGCTGATCCAAAGCTACGGCGTGTGGGAAGTAGAAGCCGGTGGAATTCTCACGACCCGGGGCTCCGACGAGCGATTGGCGAATCTCCGCTGCACGGGCGAAAAGCTGGGGCAATTCGTCGCAGCCGACATTCAAGCGGGCGATCCCCGTCCGGGCGATGCCGTGTTTCACACCCCCATCCCTACCAAATCCGAGCCCTCATCCACGACTACCCCTACGAACGATTCCACGCCGAAGGAGCCGAAATCCACAAAGCCTGAAATTTCAAAAACTTGAGCAAAAATTAGTCAACAAGCCTTAAAATTTTGTGTTTTTCAGTTGATTGCATTTCGCCAATAATGTTACCGTTCAGTGCTCAAAGGCAGTGTTCCCGATTGTCCCCACAGAAATGAACACGAAAACCAGCCATGAAATTGAACACCTCGTCAGGCGCTTCGGTTCAAGCCGACGCCGATCGCCTCGCTGACTTCGTTTTGTTTACACAACGAAGCTGCATCCTGAATCTGTCCTCCGAACTCAACAAAGGAAACGTCTCATTCCCCCAGTTCTTCCTTCTGACCTACCTTTCGAGTGAAGAATATCTGACCATGTCGGATATCGCGAAAAAGATGGGCCACTCGACCGCCGCTGCTACCGGCCTTGTCGATCGCTTGGAGAAATTGGCCTACGTGGAGCGAATCCATGCGGCGGAAGACCGTCGCAAGATTATGGTTCGGATCACTCAAAAAGGCACGGAACTCGTGTCCCGCATGCGGAAGGAAATCGCCACCGATCTGGCGTCGATCCTCGCCGATATGGATGAAGACCAGGCGGAAGCCGTCGAATACACCAAGCGTGCCATCAAGGCTCGCGCGATGCGCTGACCACTTCCGTTAGGAACCCGCTTGGCGGATCCATTTCGCCTCCGTTACGGTTCGCCCGTGACGGAGGCGCTTTCATTTTTGGACCCCATTTCCCGCATCCCCGACGTCCGGGCCGCCTGGATCGGTCGACTTTCCGACGTGGAAGTCGCGGTTGACCGCGAGGAAGCGATGATCCGCCTTCGCCCGGCCCATGAGGCTGCGGTGGTGGAATTCGCGGACGACAAAGCCTCGTGGTGGCGCGCGGAGCAGGTCCATGGCAACGCGGTGGCCGTCGTGCCCGGCCCCGAAACCATCCTCGCCGCCGACGGTTTGCCCGTCGTCCCGGGCGTCGACGGACTCGTCACCAACCAACCGGGCGTGGTGCTCGCCATTTACGTCGCCGACTGCGGTGCGATCTGGCTCGCCGACCGCGAAACCGGAACGATCGGTCTGCTGCATTCGGGGAAAAAAGGCACCGAGGGCGACATCTTCGGCGTCGCACTGGCAACCATGGCGCGAGAATTCGGCACCCGTCCAGAGGACGTCACCGCCGTGCTCGGGCCGTGCATTCGCCCGCCCCACTATGAAATCGACTTCGCCGCGGAGATCGGCCGCCAAGCCACGCGGGCTGGCATTACCGATTTCACCGACTGCGGCGAAGACACCGCCAGCGATCTTTCCCGCCACTACAGCTATCGCATGGAGCTGGGCAAAACCGGGCGCATGATGGCGCTCATCGTCCGCGATTTCCCCGTATGAGCGACCCCATCCACGTTTCCGCCCCGGCCAAACTGAACCTTTCACTGCGCGTGCTGGGCCGTCGTGACGATGGCTTCCACGCGCTGGACACCCTGATGGTGCGCTTACCCGGTTTGGCTGATCGCCTGGAGTTTTCGCCCGGCGAACCTTTCGCCTTTTCCTGCTCCGATCCCTCGGTCCCGGCCGACGAATCGAACCTGGTGGTCAAAGCGGTAAGGGCTTGGGAAACCGCTGCGGGCAAACCGTGCGATTGCCGGATTTTTTTGGAAAAGTGCATTCCCCATGGCGCGGGGCTTGGCGGCGGCAGCAGCGACGCGGCCTCCACCTTGCAGGCACTCAACGAATTGCACGGCAAACCATTGAATCAGGCCAAACTGATCGAACTCGCCGCCGGCCTCGGCTCGGACATCCCCTTTTTCCTGATGCCGGGAGCCGTCCGCTGCACCGGACGAGGTGAGATTTTGGAATCGGTCATTTCTCCGCCTGCGCTACCAGTCGTTTTACTCAAGCCTGCATTCGGAGTCGCGACCCCCGACGCCTACAAGCGCTGGAAAGAGGCTCAACCGCTTTGGGGCATCGATTACGGTCCTCAATCGTTCGCCTGGGGCGAGCTAGTGAACGACCTGGAAAAGCCGGTCTTCATGAAGCATCTCTTTCTCGCCGAGATGAAGCAATGGCTGCTCGATCACCCGGAAACCACCGGCGCGCTGATGAGCGGATCGGGCTCGACGATGTTCGCCGTGCTGCGGGATCTTGCGGAAGCCGATGCGCTGATCGCTGCCGCTCGGGCCGAGCTCGACCCGACCTTGTGGGCTTGGGCGGGTTTCACGGACGCTTAACCCGCGCTCCCCGGGATTTGACAAGCTCCCCCCGGCGGCCCTAGCTTCCCGCCCCCGGCGTGAAGCCCGGCCCCGCCATCATGAACATTGTCGTCGAAAAGCAGCCCAAGTGCGTCGCCACCCTCCGCGTTGAAATTCCCGCCGAGAAGGTCTCCGGCGAGCGCGAACGCATCGTCGCGGGTTACGCCAGCCAGGCCAAGATCCCCGGTTTCCGCCCGGGCAAAGCCCCGCGCAAAGTCATCGAAAAGCGCTACGAAAAGGAAATCGGCGAAGAACTGCGCGACCGCCTGATGCAGGAAGGTTGCGACGAAGCTCTGCGCAAAGAATCTCTTAAAGTCCTCGATTTCGGCGTGCCGGAATCCAGCGAGTTCCAGGCCGACGGCAGCTTCGCCTTCCAGACCAAGATCCTGCTCGCCCCGGAATTCCAACTTCCTGAATACAAGGGCCTCACCGTGAAGGTTCCGGCCGCCGCCGTGCCGGACGCGGAAATCGACAAGCAGCTCGAAGGTCTCCGCGAGCGCTTCGCCGATTTCAACACCGTCGAAGGCCGCGCCGTGCAGGACAAGGACTTCGCCGTGATCGATTTCACCTCCTCCGTCGAAGGCAAGCCGCTGGAAGAATTCCTCGGCAAGCCAGCCGGTTACCTCGGTGGCCGCGAAGGCTTCTGGGTCCGCATCGACGAAGAGTCCTTCCTGCCTGGTTTCGCCGGTCAGCTCATCGGTCTCAACGCCGGTGACACCAAGGACGTGACCGTCACCATCCCGAACGATTTCCCGCTTTCCGACCTCCGCGACAAGGAAGTGACCTTCGCCGTCACGCTCAAGGAGATCAAGGAGGCCGTCCTGCCGGAACTCGACAACGAATTCGCCGCCAAGCTCGCTCCGGGCAAAACGCTCGACGAGATCAAGTCGCTCATCCGTGGCAACATGGAAGCCGAGCGCCAGCGCAGCATCGACGACCAGAAGGTCCAGCAGATCATCGAGCACTTCAATTCGAAGGTCGAATTCGAGATCCCAGATGGCATCCTCGCTGCGGAAACGCAGAACCAAGCCGCCGCGATCGCCCAGCAGAACTTCCGTTCGGGCGTCAGCCAGGAAGAAGTGGAAGCCAAGCACGAGGAAATCCTCGCCACCGCCGGTGAGCAGGCTCAGTCGAACATCAAGACGAACTTCATCCTCCAGGAAATCGCCCACGCCGAGAAGCTCGTCGTGACCGACCAAGAGCTCGTGCAGCACCTCATGGCGCTGGCTCAAGCCCGCAAGGTTCAGCCGAAGAAGTTCATCAAGGACATCCAGCGCTCAGGCCGTCTTTCCGGCATCCGCAACTCCATGCTCGTCGGCAAGGCGATTGACTTCGTGGTGGAGCACGCCAACGTGGAAGAAACCAACGAAGAGCCCGCCAATGAGTGATTTCTTTCCGACCGCCGCCCGTCACATGACGCCCCATAACAGCTACTACGTCCCTGTGGTCGTGGAGCAGGACGGACGTGGCGAACGGTCGTTCGACATCTATTCCCGCCTTCTCAAGGATCGCATCATCTTCATCGGCACCGGGATCGACGACTTCGTCGCCAACTCGGTGATCGCGCAGATGTTGTTCCTTCAAATGCAGGATCCGAAGAAGGACATCCACATCTACATCAACTCGCCCGGTGGCTCCGTCACCGCGGGCCTCGCGATGTATGACACGATGCAATTCCTCACCTGCGACGTGAACACCTACTGCATCGGCATCGCCGCTTCCATGGGTTCCGTGCTCCTCACGGCCGGCACCAAGGGCAAGCGTTACTGCCTGCCAAACTCGCACGTCATGATCCATCAGGTCTCCGGCGGCGCGCAAGGTACAGCTTCCGACGTCGAGCGCACCATCGGGTTCATGTTCAACCTGAAGAAGCGCCTCAACGGCATCCTCGCCAAACACACGGGCAAGTCGATCGAGCAGATCGAACGCGATTCCGACCGCGACAACTACATGTCCGCCGAAGAATCCGTCGCCTATGGTTTGGTCGACAAGGTGCTCGAAAGCCGCAAGCAACTCCCCGACGCGGTGCTTTCCGCGATCGAGCAGAAGAGCGAAGGCTGATTCCCATCTTAAAAAGCGCCGGCCGGAAACGGTCGGCGCTTTTTTATGGAGTTGAGCCCGGGCGGAGCCAAAAGCACAAACGACGCGAACACTGGGACCGCGGACTTCAGTCCGCCCCATCGGTCTTGGCCGAATATGCGGACTGAAGTCCGCGGTCCAATTAATGCCCTCCCCGATGTCTTCCCCCCGCCACTTTCCCGCGCTCGATGGCCTTCGCGGCCTGGCGGTCGTGTTGGTGATGCTGAGTCACTTCCTCACGGCGGGCCACGTCCTTGACTCAAACCATCCGTTCGCCCGCCTGTTGCTAGGCGGTTTCGTGGGCGTCGATCTCTTCTTCGTACTCTCGGGTTTCCTCATCACAGGAATCCTTCTCGACGCTCCCGACGATGGCAGTCACCGCCGGTTTTTCGTCACCTTTTACGGCCGTCGCGCGCTGAGGATTTGGCCGCTTTATTACGCCGCGTTGGCCATCGCGTTCCTTTGTCGGCCGATGCCTGGAAACGATTCACCCGCGTGGTATTGGCTACTCGCCTCGAACCTCGGCGCAACCCTGAAAGGCCGCTGGCTGGAATCGCCCGAAGGCTTCTCGCTCGCCCACTTCTGGTCGCTGGCGGTCGAGGAGCAATTCTACCTACTTTGGCCGCTTCTCGTTCGTTTCCTGAAACGCCCGGTTCTGGGAAAACTCTGCCTCGCCTTGCTGATCGTGGGACCGCTCGCCCACTTCGTGCTGCATTTCGCGGGCAATCCCGTCGGTGCCTATCTCTTCACGCCGACTCGGCTGCATACGCTGGCTGCCGGTGCCTGGTTGGCGATCGCTTTCCGCCACCCCACGCGGTGGGAAACGCTCACGCGCTTCGCCCCATGGGTGGCCGCGACGGCGGGTGCGATCACGGTGATCGGGTTGCTGTTTCCCCAAAATCTTTCCTTGGTTCCCTTCGGTCCGTTTTTGTGGGGCGCTGTCTTGATCCTCGCCCTTGCGCCCGGTTCCCATTGGGCGACCGCACTCGACCGCCCGCTACCCCGGCTTTTCGGAAAATTCAGCTACGGCCTCTACGTCTGGCACTACTTTGCCAATCCATGGTTGAAAGGTCCGGTTTACGAAAAAATTGCCCGTTTCACGGGGCACGGCAGCATCCTTTCGCTCGCGGTTTTCGTGATTTTCGCCTTCGGATTCTCCTTCGCGGCGTCGCTGTTAAGTTGGTGGCTTCTGGAAAAGCCATGCCTAGCGCTCAAGCGCTACTTCCGCTATGGTGCGGCTCCGTCGAGAGCGGCCCTAACCGATAATTTTAGTCGTTTCTCCCGGGACAACCTGAGTTAAACTTTCGTCACTCGCGCGGGGACCGCTCCGCCCCCTACCTTTTCCCATTTCCATGGCCCGCGCTTCCAATCTCACGATGTGTTCGTTCTGTGGCAAAAGCCACTCGGAGGTCAAAAAGCTGATCGCCGGTCCCGGAGTCTATATTTGCAACGAGTGCATCGAGGTCTGCTCGAACATTCTCGAAAAGGAACTCGCCGGCGCCCCGTCGAAAGGCCGCCCCGGAACCGACAAGACCGGTTTCCGCATCCCTTCGCCCGTCGAAATCCGCAACCGCCTCGACGAGCACGTCATCGGTCAGGAGCACGCCAAAAAGGTCCTCTCGGTCGCTGTTTACAATCACTACCAGCGCCTCCGCCAGGACGTCGCGAAGATCGGCGATGAGTTCAAGGACGTCGACATCGAGAAGTCGAACATCCTCCTGCTCGGCCCGACCGGTTCCGGCAAAACTCTTCTCGCCCGCACCCTCGCCAAGGTGCTCGACGTGCCGTTCTGCATCGTCGACGCCACCACGCTGACCGAAGCCGGTTACGTGGGCGAAGACGTGGAAAACATCATTCTCCGGCTGCTCCAGGCTTCCGATTTCGATGTGGCTCGCGCGGAACGCGGCATCATCTACGTCGACGAAATCGACAAGATCGGCCGCAAGACCGAGAACGTCTCAATCACCCGCGACGTTTCGGGCGAAGGCGTCCAACAGGCACTTCTCAAGATTCTCGAAGGCACCGTCTGCAACGTCCCGCCGCAGGGCGGTCGTAAGCACCCGCAGCAGGAATACATCCAGGTCAACACCGAGAAGATCCTCTTCATTTGCGGCGGCGCGTTCGTCGGCCTCGAAGACCTCATTCGCCGCCGCCTCGGCCGCAACACGCTCGGTTTCCACACGGGCAAGGACCGCACCGACCTCGACGACCCGACGTTCAACGTACTCGAAAGCGTTCAACCGGAAGATCTGCTGCACTTCGGGATGATCCCGGAATTCATCGGTCGCCTGCCGGTGATTTCGTCGCTGCGTAAACTTACCGAAAACGAGCTGATCTCGATTCTCACCGAGCCGAAAAACGCGCTGGTGAAGCAATACGGCAAGCAGCTCGCGATGAACGACGTGAAGCTTCGCGTCACCCGCGACGCTCTCCGTGCGCTGGCCGAGGAAGCCGTCCGCCGCGGCACCGGTGCCCGCGCGCTCCGCTCGATCTTCGAACGGCTGATGCTCGATGTGATGTTCGACGTGCCTTCGCGCGGTGACATCGAAGCGGTCACGATCAACCGCCCGGTCGTCCAAGGCGATCGCCCGCCGCTCATCCGGCGTCGCCGTCTCGACCAGGACGCCGCGTAACCGTGGCGGCGGATTCCATCCGCCCAGCCTCTTTAAAAACTCAACCTCATTTAAGGCATCGCGATTCGCCCGATCGCGGTGCCTTATTTTTTGCCCGGAAAAATCGCGAGCATTGCGCGATTGACCTTCCCCCTCCGGCCAAGGACTTTGCCGCGGCCCATGCTTTCCATCCAGTCCCTCCGCGTCGAATACGGCGCCCGAGTCTTGTTCGACAATCTCGCGTTCACGGTTCAGCCGAAGGAACGCGTCGCCTTCGCCGGTCACAACGGCGCGGGCAAGTCGACACTGATGAAATGCGTCGCGGGCATCATCGAGCCGACGAGCGGAAAAATCCACGCTCCCAAAGGCACTCGCGTCGGCTACCTCCCGCAGGAAGGCATCCACGTGAAAGGCCGCAGCCTGTGGAAGGAAACCGAGTCCGCTTTCGGCGAAACGATCGCTCTTAGCGAAAAAATCGATCGCCTTTCCCACGAACTGGAAAAGCTCGACCCGCGCTCGTCGCCCTACGGCGACTTGCTCGAAGAAATCGGCGAACTGGAGCTCCAGCTCGACGCGGTCGATCCCGATCGCATGAAGCCGAAGATCGAAAGCGTGCTGCAAGGCCTCGGCTTTAGCAAAAAGGACTTCACCCGCGATTGCGGCGAGTTTTCCGGCGGCTGGCAGATGCGTATCGCCATGGCGAAGCTCTTCCTGCAGGAGCCCGACGTCCTGCTGCTCGACGAGCCAACGAACCACCTCGACATCGGCACGCAGCGCTGGGTGGAAAATTACCTCCGTAGTTATCCCGGTGCGATCCTGCTGATTTCCCACGACCGCGGCCTGCTCGACGGACTTTGCACGCGCACCATCGCCTTCCATCACGGACGGGCCGAAGAATACGCGGGCAATTTCTCCTACTACGAAAAGGAGTCGGTGCTGCGGAAAGAAATCCAGCTCAAGCAATACACCGCGCAGCAGCGGGAAATCGCCGACATCCAGCGCTTCATCGACCGCTTCCGCGCGTCCGCCAACAAGGCGACGTTGGTGCAGTCGCGCATCAAAATGCTCGATAAAATCGAGCGCATCCCCGCTCCTGTTCAGGACGATGCGGTGATGAACTTCCGCTTCCCGCCGCCACCCGCTTCGGGCAATTCGGTGGCGAAACTGGAAGGCGTGTCGAAAGCCTACGGCAGCCTGCGGATTTTCGAGGGCTTCGATTTCGAAACTACCCGTGGCGAAAAGATCGCGATCGTCGGACCAAACGGCGCGGGCAAATCGACTTTCTGCCGCATGATCACCGGCCAGGAAGCTCCCGACTTAGGCACTCACAGCTTCGGCCATAAGGTGGCGACGTCGTTCTTCTCGCAGAACCACGCCGACGAACTCGACCCGACCAAGACGATTCTCGAATCGGTCGAGGAAGTCGCTTCACGCGACGCGATCCCGCAGGCACGAAACATCCTCGGCTGCTTCCTGTTCCGCGGCGATGACGTGTTCAAAAAGGTCGGCGTGCTTTCCGGGGGCGAACGGTCGCGCGTGGCCCTCGTCCGCATGCTGCTGCAGCCGGCCAACTTCCTCATCCTCGACGAGCCAACGAACCACCTCGACATGCAATCGCAGGACGTGCTCCAACGCGCGCTGATCGATTACCCGGGCACGGTGATGATCGTTTCGCACAACCGTTCGTTCCTCGATCCGCTGGTGACGAAGACGCTGGAATTCCGGCCAGGCGAATCACCCCGCGTGTTCAACGGCAACATCGGTTACTACCTCGACAAGATCGCCGCGGAAGAAAGCGCCGCGAAAGCGTCCCCGGCGAAGCTTTCCAAGCGCCCGGCCGAGGCACCGAAACAAATCGTGGCCGCCGTCGCACCGGTTTCGAACGCCAATCGCAAGGACCAACGCCGCGTAGAAGCGGAGCAACGCCAGAAGCGGACTCAAGTGCTCAAGCCGCTGGAAAACGAGTTTGCCGCCGTGGAAACGAAAATCGCCGAGTTGGAAGGCGCTCAAGCGGCTCTGACGGAACATCTTTCCGATCCCGTCATCGTCGGCGACCCGGATAAATTCCGCCAAGCGACGCAAGCGGTCGCCAATGTGACGCAGTCGCTCGAAGTCGCCTACTCCCGCTGGTCCGAGTTGTCCGACCAGATCGAGAAGCTCCAAGCGGAGTTGGGGTGAATTCAACGGATGCCTCTTGCTGGAGTTGAGGCTTCAAGCCGAGGAGGGTGCCTTCGGAGCTTTAGCGAAGAAGCTTGGGCGGAGCCGTAGGGCGAGCCTATTCCTTAATCGGTCGTTCGCGCTCACGGCTCCGCCCAAGAAGACCCTCCTCGGCTTAAAGCCTCAACTCCAGCGAGACTCTCCAAGATCCGAATCACCGCCGCTCGGTCCAAGCCGGATTGGCGTAGCGCGACTTCACCCGTCGGGCGAGGTCGTCGGGATCGGGGCGTGCTGTGAATTCCTCCACCGTTTCCGCGAGAATCGCCGCTAAAGCATTCGCCCGTTTCTCCGATTCCGGTTTGTCCAACCGCCCGGCGACCGAACCCTGATGGAGTAACCCATGCTTCGTCCGCCTCTGGCCCGCCCCGGCAATTTTGTTCCCGAGAGGGTCGACGAGGTCGTGCTCGACCGGATTCACGAAACAGCATGAATCACCCGTTTCATTCGCCCCCTCACTCAAACGGATGATTGAATCATTCATTTTCACTACCTCAGCCAGTGCCTGATGGATAAACCGGTAGCTCTCGGCCCCTCGGAGTTTGCTTACCTCTTGGTCCGATGAAACTGCTAGGGTGTAAGTCCAATCGGCCCGATGATCGACAATGCCGCCGCCGGTCCAGCGCCGCACCCAGCGGAGATCTTCAAACGATCGTTTCGCCTCCTCCAGCTTTCCGAAGTAACCAAGACTCCCCCAATTTCCATCCCAGCGGTAAACTCGCAACACAGGACAAACGGTCGTTTGCAACAACCATTCGTCCACTGCCATGTTCTCTGAACCGCAACGGCGATCATCATCCATCCAGAGCGAAAGGCGGGAAAAGAGCGACTTCACAGAAATCCGGCTTATCCGGGATTTTCGGTTTCGAAAATCCCAATTTCCACGCTCCAATCCAGGCATGCCGATTGCCCCGAAGCCTGATAGCGCCCTCTTCATCGTCGGCCATGGCTCGACTGAAAACCCTGACTCTGCGTCGCCCTATTTCGAGCATGCCGAAGAAATCCGTCGTCGAGGCGTTTTCCGCGAGGTGCACTGCTGCTTCTGGAAAGAGGAGCCCTCTCTGCGAGAAGCGGCCTATTTGACCGACTGCGAAGAAATTTATGTCGTCCCGGATTTCATCAGCGAAGGCTATTTCACTCAGGAAGTGATCCCGCGCGAACTGGAACTCAGCGGTGCTTCCACCACGGTTCGGGGCAAAACTTTCCACTATTGCCAACCGGTCGGCATTCACCCCTCGATGACCGGCCTAATCATGCGCCGCGCCCGGGAGGTCGCACCCGACGTCGATCCCGCCAAGACCACACTCATCATCACCGGCCACGGCACCGGTTTGAACCAGAACTCGACCAAGGCGATCCGCGATCAAGTCGACCTCATCGCGGCCTCGGACGCGGGCTACGCCGCCGTCACCGACGCCTACATGGAGGAGCAGCCGTTCATCGCCGAGTGGGACAAACTCGCACCGACCGAAAACGTGGTCGTCGTCCCCTTCTTCATCGCCGACGGCGCCCATTCCTATCAGGACATCCCCGTCATGCTCGGGATCGAACCGGAGGTCGGCCTGGCCGCCAGTCAGCGCGAAATCTTCCGCCACAATCCTCATCACCTGCGGGGAAAAACCCTCTTCTATTCCTCCGCCATCGGCACCGACCGCCACTTGGCTGATGTGATTCTGGATCAAATCGCCGACTTTGACCGTCAGCACAAAGCCAATCTTTAAACGACCGATTGAATTCAAATGGTCGTTTCATTCCTTTCAAAATCAACGATGACACTCACCGATTCGCTGTCTCGCGCGCTTGCCACCGGCATCCACCGGATCGGGCAAATCGAAATTCAAACGATCGATTCAAATCTTCCGCGCTTCGCCCTAACCCATGCGGATGAGGCGGCGAAAGTGCGCGAGCCTGACTTCGGCGGACTCGCGGTTTATCGGCAGGCCGACGACGCCCATGCCTTGGCGACATTCGGCGACGACGACGAGTATCGCTTTTCCAAAGCCCGGACGAATCTGGCCCGAGGCTGGGTTTTGATCGTGGATGGCATGGAAGAACTCCGTCGCGCGCTCGATCTCTTTTACCCGGCCGCGTTGGGGGTGTGGACCGCTCGCGAAACAGGCCGACTGGAAATCCAAAACCTACGGGACAAACTGAACCGTCAAACCGGCATGTATCGGTTCGCCCGCAACATCAGCGACGCGGGTGCCCAGCAGCTCGTCCGTGAGGTCTGCGGGCCGGCGCATCAATGCGCGAAACGGATCCTCTGGCAACTCGACGCCACCACACCGCTCGAAGACAGCGACGCGAGCCGCTATAACGGGATCCCGGGGAACGTGTCCGAAAACGAAGCGATTCCCCTGCTTTGCCGGGAGGCCTGCAACCACTTCGTCGCTGAGTGCCGCAAAGCTTCGAAAGCGGAAGCGCAACGCTAGGGAGTGCCTCATGGAGTGCCGCTTTCGAAGCGGCATAGTGGGGGCTGGCGGCATTTTGCCGTCTCGTCTGGACAAGCGTTCGAGATAAGGCGTTTTGAAAAACGCCAGCCCTCATCATGCCGCTTGGCAAGCGGCACTCCATCCTACGCCAGCCAATCGCGGATCCGGTTAGCCTCCTCGACTGCCCCGATCCACTCCCACACCCACACGGTCATGGGGCCTCCCGGGAGTTGGGCGATGGTTTCCACGCGACGATATTCGCTGCCTTCGTTCTCTGCAGCCGAAACGCCTTCGAATTCATCGAGCGCAGCCAATTGTTTCGCGCCGACCTCGAAGATTTCGCCCGGAATCGGATCGCCCTGAGGATCGAGCACAAGGCCCGGATACCAGTCGATCTTGTAGAGCCGACCCCGCACGGTCGCCTCGCCGAAGAACGAGCCGCCTTCCATGCGGAAGTGGTTCGACCCGTTGCGACGAAGCGTGCCGTAAACGAAAACGCGGAACCGTTCGCCCGTGAAATTCATTTCATCAGCTTGAAGCCAACCTCGTTGTCGAGGAAGCGCTTCAAGTCGTCGAGGCCTTCCTCGAGCTCGGCGGAAATCGGAATCACCTCGATCTTCGGGAAACGCTGCTTGAACGCCTCGAGATTTTCCTGAGCGCCCTCAACGTCCATTTTATTGGCGATGACCGCCCACGGGAAACGAGCGAGGTCTTCGTCGTATTCCTTAATTTCGGTGCGCAGGATTTCGAGGTCGGAAATCGGGTCGCGCCCTTCGGTGCCGCCCATGTCGAGGACGAACAGCAGCACGCGGCAGCGAGTGATGTGGCGGAGGAACTCGTGGCCGAGACCACGGTTGTCGTGCGCCCCTTCGATCAAGCCGGGAATGTCCGCCACCGTGCAGCGACGGAAACCGTCGAATTCGACGACGCCAACCATCGGCTTGAGAGTGGTGAACGGATAAGCCGCGACTTTCGGTTTCGCGGCGGAAAGTTTGCCCAAGAGGGTCGATTTGCCCGCGTTCGGGAAACCGACCAAGCCGGCGTCGGCGATGCGGCGGAGTTCGAGGTAGAAGACCCCCTCGTCGCCCGGCGTGCCGAGCGTGTGCTCCTGCGGTGCCTGGTTCGTGGACGTGCGGAAATTCCAGTTACCCTTGCCACCGACGCCGCCTTTGCAGACGACGAATTCCTGGCCGTATTCCGTCAGGTCGGCGACCGGATCGAGGTCGATGCCCTCGTCGCTGCGTTCGAAGTCCACCGCTTCCTGGACGGTCGCGGCGTTGCTTCGGTAAACGACGGTGCCCGGAGGAACGCGAGCGATCACCTTTTTGCCGCCTTTGCCCGTCTTGCGGACGCCGCCACCCGGCTTGCCGCTCTGGGCGATCAGCTTCGGATCGTAGAAGAACTGGCGCAGGTTGTCGGTGGATGGATCGACCACCAGCACGACGTCGCCGCCATTGCCGCCGTCGCCACCATCCGGGCCGCCGCGGGGCACGAATTTTTCGCGACGGAAGGAAACAGCACCATTTCCCCCGTCACCGGCTTTCGCGAAGATTCGGATGTGGTCGACGAACATGCGAGGAACCTCGCGGCGATCAGAAGCGGTGGAAAGTGTAAAGTACGGAGTGGTTTGAGGTGACAGGGAGCAAGGACATTCCTGTCCTTGTTTTGATGAAGAAGAACGGGACAGGAATGTCCCTGCTCCATGTTCACACCCACCCTTTCGCCCGGGCTTCCTCTATAGGAATCGCCTTGGCGTCGCAGACTTTTTGCCAGCCGGGAAAGTTCCACTTGTTGGGAAAACCCCGGCATTGCTCCGGCTTCACCGCATGAATCCGGCAGGAATCGCCGTCCAGCATGATGCATTCGTGGTTTTCCTTTTCGATCAACGAAAGACCCTGACGATTCGTCCGCAGGCGAACGTAGCGGTCGAGGAACTCACCCTCCGAAAGCCCGAGATGCTGGGCGATCGGAAGGATTTCGTCGTCCTCCAACCGCACGTCGCCCGGCCATTTGCAGCAGGCGGTGCAGCGTTGGCAGACGTAAAACGTCGACGGATCGAGCAAAACATCGCGGTTGCCCGGGCTGCCGGAAGTTGGAACGGGAAGCGCGCTCAATTCAAAGAACGGTAGTAATAGTTCACCTTGCCCTGGAACCAGCGCCACTTCGCGCCCGGGCGACCGCCGTCCATAAGGAACCATGGGCAGTTCTTATGCGCCGGGCTGCAACCGCGACGCGGCCAATGGTAGTGCGGCACCACGTTGGAGAGCGGGATGTCGTACTTTTTCATCAGGTAGGCCGTGAGTTTCGCGGTGCGTTCGATGGTCGCGGCGCGATTGCTGCCGCGTTGTTCGCACATTTCAATCCCGATCGAGTAACGATTGCCCGGACCATCGAAATCCGCGTGCTCGCCCTGTTCGGTGGTCGGCATGTGCTGGATCGCCTGGCGATCGTCGACGGTGAAATGCCAAATCAAATAGCCGATGCGGTTGCCGCCGCGACGTTTCGGCGCGCGCAACGCACCTCGGCGCAACGCCACCGCGTGCCGCTCGGCGCCTGCGGTCCAGTTTTGCGTGCTGTGGATCGTGATGTAGCGCGGCCGCATCGGACGGTAAACCCGGCGACCGTGGACGCCCTTCGGCACCATCAGGTTGGTGCGGAGATTGACCTGACGCATCAGGCTTCCCCCGGAAATTTGTCCGCTTGGCGCGCTGTCGGAGGACGGGCCTTCCTGACGCCAGTTGCCTTCCTGACGCCAATTCACCACCGTATCCGGTCCTCCGCCGGGCGGTCCGAGCGGCGTGCAGTTGGTCAGGGAAAAGGCTCCGGCGATGAGGACGACAGGCAAGAGAAACGACCGCATGGCTGGCAGCTTAACAGCGGTCGCGCAAAGGTGAATGGAAAAGCGGGCCGACGACGACTTGCGGGCAAAAAAATCCCGTGTATGCCTGCGACGTGACCCGCGCGGTGGATTGTGTCCATGCGTGGCTGCGGCGGGCCGTCACGCAGCCTGATTTCGCCCGACGCCTGGCCCCCATGGCCACTGGCGAAGGGGAAGTCGTGCTCGATCACGCCGGTGAAGCCGCCCACGCGTGGCTCGCCGCGGTGGTCGCCAGCGCGGCCGAGGACGTGAAAAAACGTCGCGTCTGGCTCGTCTGCGATCTCCCCCGGCAACGCGAACGCCTCGCGGGCGAACTCGAACTGTGGGGCGTCAATGCGCTCGTTTTACCCGAAGCACCGGGCGAAACGGCCGACGGCACGATCGCCGATCCCGAATCCGCCGCCGAGTGGTTCGCCGTGCTGGAGTCGCTCGCCCGCCTCGACGCCTGCGTGGTGATTTGCGGCGGCGATGCGTTCGATGCCGCCGCTCCTTCGCCCGGCGCGTTGAAGAATAGCCGGACCACCCTTCGTCCTGGCGTGACGCTGGATCCGCATGAGCTGGCGAAAACCTTGGCCGATCACGGCTACGAACGCGTCCCGACGGTCGCGGGTCGCGGGCAATTCGCCGTGCGCGGTGGAATCGTCGACCTGTTCGCCTGGCAAGCGGCGCGACCGCTCCGGCTGGAGTTTTTCGACACCGACCTAGAATCGCTGCGCGAGTTCGACCTCGATTCGCAGGCGTCGACTTCGAAACTCGCCGAAGCGGAATTGTTGCTCGCCGAGCCGCCCGCCGAAGCCACCGTCGCGGATTACCGCCGGAAAACCGATCTCGTCGTTTCGGTCAGCCTGTCCGAGGTCTCCCGGCCTGACGTTCGAATCCTCGAAGAAACCGCCGACCTTGAAGGCGAGGAGGATTTCTCCACCGCCTGTTATAATAGTCCGCTCGGCGTGTTCGACGCGGGCGACTTCGTGCTCGAGCAATCTCGGCGCGATGGCTTTTTCAAACAGCTCAACGAATGGCGACGCGACGGCTGGGACGTGGCGATCGTCTTTTCGAATCAAGGGGAGGAAGAACGCTTCGCCGATCTCGCCGGACAGGACCTTGAACGCGATCTCGGTCTCGTTCCCTTGCGCGGCGAATTGCTCGCGGGCTTCACCGTGCCGGTGATCAAACTCGCGGTGCTGTCGTCGTCCGAGTTGTTCGGTCGCTATCGCACGCCGGGCGCGCCGCGCCGGACTTCGCTTGACCGTGCCCGTGTGGCGATCGCCCGCGCGACGATCGACGAAATTTCCGAAGGCGATCTCGTGGTGCATTACGAGTACGGCATCGGTCGTTTTCGTGGCATCCAGCCGGGCGACGATGGCGACGAACTCGCGATCGAATACGACGGCGGCGCGATCCTGAGCGTGCCGCTGGAGCAAGCCCATCTCGTCGGCAAATACGTCGGCCTCGGCGGCAAGACACCCGACCTCAACAAGCTCGGCAGCGTTTCCTGGAAAAACGCCCGCAAGTCCGCCGAGAAATCGATCCTCGATTACGCTGCACAGTTGCTCCGCGTGCAGGCCGAACGCCAGTCGCAGCCGGGCATCCCCCACCCGCCTGATTCGCGCTGGATGTGGGAGTTCGAAAATTCGTTCCATTACACCGAAACGCCGGATCAACGCCGGGCGATCGATGAGTCGAAGCAGGACATGGAATCGCCGCGACCGATGGATCGCCTGATCTGTGGCGACGTGGGGTTCGGCAAAACCGAAGTCGCGATCCGTGCGGCGTTCAAAGCGGTCACCGGCGGCAAACAGGTCGCCATCCTCGTGCCGACCACCGTGCTCGCCGAGCAGCACTGGCGGACGTTCCGCGAACGCATGTCCGACTACCCGGTGCGTGTGGATTTGCTCAATCGCTTCCGCACGCCGTCGGAAGTGCGCGACACGCTGAAAGGCTTGGAGGACGGCTCGGTCGACATCGTCATCGGCACGCACCGTCTCGTTTCCGGCGACGTGCGTTTCAAGGATCTTGGCTTGGTCATAGTCGACGAAGAGCAACGCTTCGGAGTGAAGCATAAGGAGAAGTTCAAAGACCTTTTCCGGCAGGTCGATGTGATGACGCTTTCCGCCACGCCGATCCCGCGCACGCTTTATATGGCACTGATGGGCGCGCGCGACATGTCGACGATCGAAACGCCGCCGCCGAACCGCGTGCCCGTCGCCACCACCGTTTGCGCCTATGACGAACGGGTGATTCGCGATGCCATCCGGCGCGAAATGAAACGCGGCGGCCAGGTGTTCTTCCTGCACAACCGGGTGAAGACGATCGAACTGATGGCGTCGAAAATCCGCCAGCTCGTTCCCGAAGCGCGCATCGTGGTCGGCCACGGGCAAATGGACAAAGACGACCTCGAACAAGTGATGCACACCTTCGTGCGCGGCGAAGCGGACATTTTGCTCGCGACGACGATCATCGAAACGGGCATCGACATCCCGAACGCCAACACGATTCTCATCGATCGCGCCGACCGTTTCGGCCTCGCCGATCTCTATCAGCTTCGCGGACGCGTCGGCCGCGCGGGCGAAAAGGCCTACGCGATCTTGCTTCTGCCGCGCGACATGATGACCCAGGGCGACGCCCGCAAACGCATCCACGCGATCAAGCAATACACCGCGCTCGGCTCCGGTTTCAAAATCGCGATGCGCGACCTCGAGATTCGCGGCGCGGGCAACTTGTTAGGCACGAAGCAAAGCGGCCACATCGCGCAAATCGGCTTTGATCTTTACTGCCAGCTCCTGCGGCAATCGGTCGATCGTCTGAAAGGTCGCAAGCAAACCACCCACGCTGAAACCGCCTTCAAGGCCGACTGCGTTTGCTTCAGCGAATCGGCCTTCGCCCGCGAAGACCCGAAGCAAGTCGTGCCTGCGTTTTTGCCCGCCACCTGGTTGCCGGAAACTCGCGTGCGCATCGCCGCCTTCCGCGAGCTGGCCGAAGCCGTGACCGAAAAGGCCGTGCGAAAACTCGAAGCCTCCTGGCGCGATCGTTTCGGGCGATTCCCCGAGCCGGTCGAACAGCTCATCCGCATCGCCCGCATCAAAGCCTACGCGATGGAAGCCGGCATCGCGTCGGTCGAGGTCCAAGGCCAGCGCCTGATGCTCCACCGCAACGGCGACTATATTCTCTTAGAAGGCCGCCGTTTTCCTCGCCTCACCCAAGCGTCTCCAGCCGCGAAGCTGAAGGAAGCGGAGGAGATGCTGCGGGCGTTTTGAAGCTGTATTTTCCGCATCCAGCAGGCAGCCGAAAGGGTGCCAGAATGGAATGGTGTAATGATTTGACGCTGGCGAGCTAACGGTTCTTCTGCCTCGTAATCTTCAGCCAACTCTTCGCCAAATCGTCACCTGAGTTTTCGATTTCCTTCACGATTTCAGGCGGACACTCGAAGTTCATGGCGAAACAAACCAGTCCGGGTCGACGCTCATTATGTAGCCTCAAGAGCAACTCTTTCGGCACGGAAGGATTTCCCGCGAGACCAGCATAGACCGTATGAGATAAATCTGCGGCAAGTCTCTCCATCTGTGCCAATGTCAGGCTTCGGTTACGAGCTGCGCCCGACCTAACATAATCGTTGGAATCGCGGACAAACCCTTCAATTTCTTCCTGGGTCAATGTCGCATTTCGGGCCACTAGGTGCCTAACATCTGCGTTTCGGCATGTGCGAAATTGCGCCAATTCATCGGAATGCAGGCGACCACTGAGCTGGCCCCCAAAGTCCGGCCACTGAATGGCTAAATCAAGCTATGGTGGAGCGGGTCGGGAGAGGGTTAGGAAAGCATGGATTCTCGATCAAGGATGGAGTGAGCGGGAGACCCGGAATGG